>TARA_R110002167_G_scaffold21258_5_pt1 | contig 17388 bp, 12 predicted proteins | sample TARA_R110002167 | Tara Oceans TARA_R110002167 (sample SAMEA4398238) | marine metagenome | biome: Polar Biome; feature: [MES] marine water layer (ENVO:01000295) within the mesopelagic zone...; material: water (ENVO:00002006), including particulate matter (ENVO:01000060) such as...... | reverse complement strand
GATTTTTTGCCTACAAAAAAATGAAAAAGTTCCAAATACCTTTAGTTGCTCATACGCTAGTATTTTTGATGATGACCTTTTAAAACTTTTAAAAAGCAAACATAAAGGGAAACCTTTTAGAACCTATTTAGGCAAGAAATATCAAGGTGGTTATAGTGACCACTTTCCTGTTTATGCAACGCTTCAAAAAAACCAGTATCACAAAAAAACCCCGATTTAGCTTACAGATTACGGCACATAATCAATGCTCACGTCATCCAATTCATAAACACCATCAAAATTATCTTGCCCACTTCCCGTATATTTGAATGCTATATGTATGGTTCCATTAGCACATGACAAGTCTACGCTCCCAGAATTAAACCATGGCACAAAAGAATCGGTGTCCTTTACCACATAAGCTGCGGATAACACACCCCATGTTGCCGAAGTGATATTCGCCTCTGTTCCATCCCAATTTAATGAATATAACACCTCTAAATAACTACTGTCAGCTAAACTATTCGAGGTTTTAAAGCGCAATGTTTCACCATCTTGCGCATCTAAGTCAATAGCTGGAGTTATTAACCAGCCTATATTACTATTATCACCCGAACTGGCAGATTGGAATCTCGCAGAGCGCCCCAAAGAAGCGTTAGAGGATGTTGAAGAATATGCTTCCCAACCTACCGTACCGGCCTCTATATAATTTGTCCAGCCATTGCCGAGTATTAACTGGTTGTTTTTTTGTGATTCAAAATCTTCTTTAAACAAATTTGCTGAACCAATTGTTGGTGCTAACCCACAATTTAATTCCATAGGATCGCAGCGCTCCACAGTATCAAATTTTACATCTGCTGCACTGTTCGCGATAATTACGTTAAAATCATCGCCAAAATCTCTACTGAATACGCCAACAACGCTGCCTTTATTTTGAGGAACAATCAATGCTTTAAAATCTGCATAGGTACTGGTTTGCAAGAATATAGAAATCCCAGAATCGCAACTTTCCAATAGCCTAAAACCATCGAATTCATCAAAGGATTCACTGGCAAACGTTGCGCCCAATTCAAACCTATTGAGCTGCATGTTTTTTAATTCAATTAGGGTGTTTTCATCTGCTTCTGCTAAGTCTATTAATGATGCTATTTTTGGTTTGATATCAACAACATCCAATGTTCTAATAACAATATTTCGATATTCAAATTCTTGTATTTGCTCTAAATTTTGGTCTTCACCCTTAGCAATGGTTAAAACCCCATTTGATTCGCCTATGGTCAATCCATTCAACTTTATATATACTTTTCTTCCAAACTCATAGGTGTCTGACAAACTCCCCACGTTAATATCTATACGAATACCAAGTCTTGGATCTTCATCAGGGTTGCTGTCGTCCACTTTATTTTGAATGATGAGCTCTTCAAAAAAGTTTCCTGCTTGATCACTGGAAACCACATAGCCTTCAATATATAAATCTTCATTGTCATTAATAATAGCTATCAAATTTCCATTTGCAATTGCTTGGGCATATCTTGAATATAATGCCCTAAATGTAGTTAATTGATTTGCTGGTATTATTTTAATCTCTCCATCTTCTGGAGTAGGTATGTTATAATCATTATCCTTCACACAAGATGAAGTCAAAACAATAATTGCCAAAATACTTAATACTCTTATCATCATATTTTAATTCTTAAAATCTAACATATACATTCATAAAATAATTAGCACCCCTACCGTACCAATATTTAGATCCAAAAACAGGTTTGTCCAACCCTTGATCATCTCTTAATTGTCTATAATTGGCATTGCGCCCTTGTTCAAATCCGCCTGTTTTATAAATGGCATCCAGCAGATTGTTCACACTTGCAAAAAAACCAATATAGTATTGATTAACTCGCCACGATTTTCCGCCAACGAGGTTTACTACCATATAATCATCGAAACGTTCTTGTTTTAGTAGCTTTCTTGCCAATTTTGCACTATAATCAATAAAAGGCAGCCCATCTACATCGGTATAGAAATTATTGGTCCTGGTTAAGGGACTTACATCTACAAATGTGTTTTTAAAAAAATTAGCCGTTGCTCCAAACCACCAGTAGTCTGGATCTCGATATTCAAAACCTACAGAATAGGCTGTTTGGGAGCCAACTGCCAGTTTATAGTTTTTTAAATACGATTTACCCAAATACACATTCTCAAACCTATCTGAAGACAGATACAAATCGGGATTGTTAGCATAGGTATACTGCCCAACAGAGGCAGCTCCCTTCAGTTTAACAGTTGGTGTAACCTGCGCCTCTATACCTAATTCTGTTCCTAAATGATTTTTATTGATGCCTTGCAAAATTTCTTGAATAAATTCAGTATCATCACTTCCAGATTGCTGAGTGCCAGAATCAGCTATTACGTTACCAATACCATCTGCAAAGTAAAATGAGATTTCATCGGCATTTTTTAGCATGGTATAAAACCCTGTTAACTTCGCTTTCACAATAGAAGACCGAAATATATAACTGGCATCTAAAGTGCCTATTTTTTCTTCTGAAATATTTGGTACTATGTTGTGGTTCGCCCTTGAGTTTGTGTAACTATTACTTATTGATGGTGCTTTTGTGATATAGCCTACATTGGCATCAAACACGTGTTTTCCAGTTATTTTATAGATAAAACCAGCTTTTGTTCCTATTCCCATAAACGATAATTTTTTGCCCTTTCCAAAAGAATTATCTGCGAATGTTTCCAATTGAAACAAGCCTTCGCGTTGGTATTGTGTATTGGTTATACTTGTAGAAACATAAAAATCCACTTTGTTGTATTTGAATTGAACCTGAGCAAATCCTGAAATAACACGGGCAAACATATTGTAGTTATAACCATATTTATCTCCAACATTTGCTATGGTATTTGGGTTTCTTAAATCAAACTGAATGGCATCAAAACTATCCACATTTAAATACCCTGTTCCACCTAAAAGGTCTAAAACCTCAGCAAAATTATTAGATTTCAATTTTTTGTAATTTAAAGAGGCATCAAAAAGCATGTGGTCATTCATCTCACCATTTAAAATCGTGTTTATAATAAGTTGTTTATCATCTACTCGATCCTCATACAACATATAGGTCGCATTTTTCCCTTGTGTGGCATTTGCAATATTGGCATCATACATACTTTGCCAATTAATTTGCCCATCCTTCAAAAAGGATTGTTCTGCACCATAGGCAAATTCTAAATCGTCAGGGAAATTACGTTCAAAATAACTTGGTAATTTTTGGTAATAGGTTGGACTTGGGTTTCGCCCTCCTCCTTCAAAGGATGCAGTGCCTTCCGAAGTTAAAATTCGTGTGGTTCCGTTGTATGCCAGTCGACTGTTTCCAAGTTTACCAAACTGATAGCCAATATTGGTGTTCAATGATAGTTTACTATGTATATTCCAGTAATGGTTTAACATCAAGATGGGTTCATTAACTTCTTTAATTCGTGAATTTCGTTTATTTCCATCTTGCCATCCCCAATATTCATTATATTTTATCCCTTTTAAATCGTAAATCTCCTGTGTGTTTGGAGATGATTTACCTCTTCTGTTAGGTGCATATATACCAGTAAAACCCAGGCTATGGTTCTCATTAAAAACTTTTTCTACCGAAACAAACAACGAATTGGCCTCATATAATGACGCCTCTTGATAACCTTCATTACCCCAACGTCTTCCAGCAGAAACGGCATATGCCCAACTATCTTTAAGCAAGCCTGAAGTGTATGTTGCTATAAATCTATTGACATAACTTCTATTACTACTTGAATAGGTAACGCGCCCACCAGATGACATTTTTGAAGCTCTAACATTGATGTTATTTGTGCCTAATATTCCTCCAAACTGGTAACTGGAAGGTTTTAGACCAGATGTAAATTCTTGGTTTCTCATCACATCATTTAGCCCACCCCAATTACTCCATTGTGGCCTGCCATTATACATTTTATTCATTTCAATACCATTAATTAAAATGGAACTGTTATCAGAATCCAAACCTCTAACCCTAAAAAAAGAAGAACTAAACTCAAAAGCTGCGGTACGCTGGAAAACGTCTAAAGACGACTGTAATAAACCCGACACATTATCAAATCCATTTTCATCATTATCAAGCTCATCATCAGACAATGCAATAGTAAATAAATCTTGAGTCACAACATTATCTGCCTCTAATGTCACGTCCGTAATATTAACCGTTTGAAATTCATATACCGTTATTGGGTATCGTTTAGTTATAAAACCAATTTTAGAAACTTGTATAACTTGTTCTCCTAAAGGTACATTTAAAGAAAACACAAACTCGCCATAGGCATTGGTTTTAGTTGTTTGCTTGGTTTCCTCTATGGTGATAATCACATCTGGAACAGGATCAAAAGACAAGGCGTCTTTAACACTCCCTTTTATAAGTGTTTCCTGAGCGAAAGTTGTAAAAACCAATAACATTTCAAATAAAAAAATGAGCCCACTTTTTTTCATTTCCAAATTGATAATTGCTTTATAAAACCTAAATTTAAATTATTTAAAGTAAAAAATAACTTTTGGCTCTAAATTTGCAAATAAATTTATATTATAACTCCTTTATTTTTAATTGTATACGTGTTTCAGACCAGACGAAAATTCCATAAACTCATCCAAATGACCCCAATAAAAGGCTGTTTCTACTTATTGTTCTTGACGCTATGCCCAATAAGTAATGCTCAAGAAAAAAAGATCTTTAAAATACATACCATTGCATTTTATAATTTAGAAAACTTTTTTGATACTATAAATGACCCTCTAAAATTTGATGAATCTAGCCCCATTATGGAAATAAAATGGAACCGCGAAAAGGTTTACAAGAAAAAAGTTAAAAATATGGCACGTGTCATTGCTGATATTGGCACAAAAGAAACCCATAATTCTCCAGTAATAATCGGCGTATCTGAGGTTGAAAACAGAACTGTTTTAGAAGATCTGGTCAATGATTCCATATTATTAAAAAAAGATTATGGGATTGTTCATTACTCTTCTCCAGATGTTCGAGGTATTGATGTCGCTTTATTATACCAAAAACAATTTTTTACTCCAATCACAACAAGTAGTCATGAATTAAAAATTTATGATGATGCTACTAGAAAACGTGTTTATACTCGAGACCAATTATTAGTGAGTGGTAATTTAGATGGTGACTTAATACATATTATTGTTAATCACTGGCCATCGAGAAGTGGAGGTGAAGCTAGGAGCAGACCACGACGCATAGCGGCTGCGAAATTGACTAAGCACATTGTTGATTCCCTTCAAATTATTGATCCATACGCAAAAATTTTGATTATGGGCGATTTAAATGATAATCCCACCAACAATAGTATTAAAGATGTATTGAAAACCGAAAAAGATAAAGGTAAGGTGCTATTTAAAGGCGTTTATAATCCGTTTGAAAATTTCTTTAAAAAAGGCTTAGGTACAACAGGTTACAGAGACTCCTGGAGCTTGTTCGACCAGATTATGATAACAAAACCATTGTTAAAAAACGATTATTCGTCTTACAGGTTTTATAAAGCCGGCATTTTTAACGAAAACTATTTAACTCAAAAAGACGGACAATATAAAGGGTATCCTTATAGAAGTTTTGGAAATGGTGGTTTTACCGATGGCTACAGTGATCACTTTCCAGTTTACATTTATGTTATTAAAGAAGTCCCCACTGTCCTATCGGACATCTCCCCAAAGGGGAGAGAAGGTAACTAGTTAACTTTTTTAACCCAACCAAGAACTCCAAGGAATCCTTGATAAAAATAAGGCCAAGGCAATCGTATAAAAAATAGCTATCATTTTTAGTTTTGATTGCGAAGTAAGCTTCTTTTTATGCTTAGAATACCCAATGGTTATTAATACAACCGCAATAATATTTATTAGAGGATGTTCTACTAAATACAATCTGCTTACAGAATCTTTCATAATACCACCCATACCTAATTCACTAAATAAATGAAATCTAGGAGACACAAAATAAAGCACTATTCCTATAAGGAGTTGAATATGAGATACTATTAAAGTGAACAAGGCTATTCTAAAATCTTTAGCTTTATATTCTTTTCCGTTGAATGTTTTATATAACGCATTTAATGTTGCTAATATTAATACTAAAAGCACCAAATATGCCCAATATGAGTGCACTAATTTAACTGTATTATACATAGATTGATTTTTTTAATTTTTAACGAAATACAAATGTAGTAATTAAATAAATAATCTTACCTTTTAAGTGACAAGTATGCATAAAAAACCGCTTCTCCCGATAACTTATCGGGAGAAGCGGTTTTAATTTATATTAAAGCAAGATTAGAAACTATATCTTAACCCAACTTGCATTTGCCATCTAGAAGACTGTAGTCCAGAATCATCAATAACATTAGTGGTCGTCGTGGATCTTGAATCAAAAGTAAACTTAGGTGTTGTACCATCTGGTTGGAACCCCGTAAAATCCAATAGTTGAACTTGATTAAAGTTTGTAAATGTTCTAACACCCCAATCTTTATTTAAAAGGTTTGTGAAGTTAAAAATATCAGCAGTAAACTCTAACTTGTGTACTTTGTTTCCAATATTAAGTCCAAATTCTTGGGCAAATTTTAAATCTACAATATGAGACCAATTAGATCGAGATGCATTTCTTTCAGCAAACTGACCTCTTCTGGTTCTTAGATAGTCATCACTTTCAATAAAGGCATCCAATGCTGCCCACTGTTCTGTGGCCGTAACAGGAACGGTATTGATGGTTGCATCAACAAGTAATGCTTGATCTTCAGTAGCTGGCACAAAAATTAATGCTGAGTTGGAACCTGTATCAGACAGTAAACCACTTCCTCTGTAAACATAGCTATAAGGAGAACCTTCTGCTCCTTCGTAGAACAAACCTAATCTGGTTTTAATTTTATCTGTCCATTTATATTCTAAAGTCACATTGGATATAATTCTGCTTCCTGGTGAAAAATCTGAAATTGATAAATCTGGTCTATTCGAACCATTTACACTTTCTAAGTTTCTCCACTGTGAACTATTTTGTGAGCTTGTACCATCAAGTATTCCGTCTGCTTTACCATATGAATAGGTTGCAGATGTTCTAATATCCAATTTATCTGTTATGAAATTTTTAGATAGAGTACCACTCACATTATAAGAATTACCCTCTCCTGTGTTGTATCCTAAATAAATGTCACTATAAGTTCCATCAACTTTAGCAAACCCATAATTAGGACGAGAGCCAGCGCCAGTAGTATAGAATTGAGGTCCAACAAGGTTAATGTTTTCGTAAGCCAATGCTGTGATATTGTCGTTCCAAATAAAATCTGCTGAAAACACAAAACCTCCAGGTAATTTTTGATCCACAGCAATATTTGTTTTAAATACTTGCGGTAATTTAAAATCTTTGGCAAATAAATCTACTTGACCGCCAATAGTCCCACTTCCAGGAGCTGGATTAGCAAATTGATTTGTCACATCTGGATTGAAAAAAGGTGTTGTAGCCCCAGTAACTTGAGTATAGCCCGTTGTTATACCATTGTTATTATATGCGGCACCTGGCCATACTAAAGGGATTCTAGAAGTAAAAACCCCTACGCCACCTCTAATTTGTGTTGATTTATTGTTTTTAACGTCCCAGTTAAATCCTATTCTAGGAGAAATATGTGCACTAGGGTTTATTGGCTGACCTACTCTAGCACCTCTTAAATTTTTTCCTGCAGCTTCTAACAAAGCAACGCTGCGTGTGTTAAAATCATCGTTACCTAATCCTTTTTCCCAATAAGGAATATCTACTCTAAGACCTGCTGTTAATTTAAAATTATCTGACATATTAACTTCATCTTGCACGTAAACACCTAATTGAAATATGTTAAATTTAGCTGCTCCTTGAGAATTATCACCAAAGCCTCCCAGTAACGAATAGCCATAACGGTATCTGTTTGGACGTGCATTGTTTAAGAAATCGGTTAAATTATTAAATCTGTAATCGCCAAAATTTTGCCTAAAGAATACATTATTGGCAGAACTAAACTCATTGTTTGTTCCGATTGTAATCGTGTGCCTTCCTGAATAAATTTCAAAATTATCGATAAACGTCAAAACTTTTTGCTCTAATAAGTTTGCAGTTGAAAATGGTTCTGAACCAAAAAAGATAGAAGTACCTGCTGCCCCCTGTATTTCAACTGAAGGGAATGAACTTCCTTGTGGTCCTCTATCATCATTAACTGTAGTATAGCCAACCACTAAGTTATTGGAATATTTTTGCCCGATTTTAGAATTTAGCTCTAGGGCTGTAGAATTTGTTATAGACTCAAAATTGATGGCTCTATTTGAAAAACTTATAGCTCCTGTGTTTGAAGAAGGGGCATCAAGTTGCACTGCTTTAACATAACTGTGTTTTAATGATAATTTATTGTTATCATTGATATTCCAGTCAATTTTAGCGATTAATTTATCACTTACTAAAGATGATGCATTATTTACATACCCTCCAGCATCATAATTAAAGGTGCTTAATAAATAATCTGAAAGGGTTTGTATTTCCGCTGCTCTCTCATTACCTCTAAAGGTTGTGATTTCAAAAGGCTGAGGGGTTTCATTATCTTGTCTTTCATAGTTTACAAAGTAAAATAATTTATCTTTTATAATAGAACCACCTACTCTTACTCCATATGTTTTAGCTGTAAAATCTGCTAATTTTTTTCTTTCCCCATCAGCACCAATTAATCCTATTGGTGTTTTGCCTGCGAAATCTTGGTTTCTTAAAAATCCGTAAGCAGATCCTTCGGTTGTGTTTGTTCCAGATTTTGTAACGGCATTAATACTACCTCCTGCAAAACCAGATTGTCTTACATCGAAGGGCGCCACGTTAATTTGAAAAGATTCAATAGCATCTAATGCTATAGGGCTAACACCTGTTTGCCCTCCATTAGTACCATTTCCAGCTAAACCAAATACATCATTGTTAACAGCTCCATCTATATAAATAGCGTTGTATCTGTTATTTTGTCCTGAGATTGAGATAACATCGTCCCCTGTAACTTTAGCTTGAGGCGTTAGTCTCGCAAAATCTGATATATTTCTTGAAATACTTGGCAACATACTAACCTGTCTTTGAGATACATGAGTTTCTGCCCCTGTTTTTCCAGAATCAAATATTCCATCTCCTGTTGCTGTAATTACAATTTCGTCTAAAACGTTAGAATCTTCGGAAAGATTAATACTTATTCTTTTTGATTCTCCTAATTGTAGATAAAAATTTTCAAGTTTGTATTCATTATATCCAACATAAGATATAGTTAGGGTATATGGCCCACCTGTTCTCATATTCGACATTCTGTAATACCCATCAAAATCTGAAGCAGCACCATAAGTTGTTCCAGACGATGTGTGAACCGCAACCACATTTGCCCCTGGCAAAGGTTGATTGTCAGAATCTAATACTTGCCCATTAATGGACGCTGTAGTAACACCTTGTGCCATAACCGTTAATGAGCACAGCATAAGCATTGTTACTAATAAAAATTGAGTAGTTTTTTTCATAATTTTAATAAAAGATTAAATTACTTGAATTAGTGCCACAAAAATAAGGATAATAAGGCATTTAATGTTAACTAATTATTAACAAATTTAACAGAAATTAACATCATTTCAACAAGATGAAACGAACATTAACAAATTTTAAAAATTTCTTCACAAAAGGGAATGTTTAAAATTTTTAATGTGAGAGCGTAGCAATCACATACGTTCTCAATTTTTTAATTGACTTATTATCAAATAATTACAAAAATTTAAATGTATAAAAAACGGGGAGTTAAGAATAAATAATATGCATTAAGTGTTTAACGTAACTTTTTATAATAATTTAACAAATTGGTGGTAGAGGAATCATGTTTTACAGAAGTCTCAGAACCAAACTCCTTCAGAATTTTACTAGCCAACTGCTTGCCTAATTCCACACCAAACTGGTCATAACTAAAAATGTTCCAGATAACGCCCTGAACAAATATTTTATGTTCGTACATAGCGATGAGCTTCCCTAAGTTTTCAGGTGATAATTTGTTAATAAAAATAGTGTTTGTAGGTTTGTTGCCTGCGAAAACTTTAAAAGGAATCAATTTTTCAGATGCTCCTTCAGCAATAACTTCTTTCTTAGTTTTACCGTTTAAAAGTGCCTCGGTTTGAGCCAAAAAGTTGGAGATTAACTTATCCTGATGATCTTGGTTACCATGCAATGACTTAGTAAAACCAATAAAATCGGCAGGTATTAATTTAGTGCCTTGATGAATAAGTTGAAAAAAAGCGTGTTGAGAATTGGTTCCTGGTTCGCCCCAAATTATAGTCCCAGTTTGGTAATCTATGGCCTTGCCTGTTCTATCAACACTTTTTCCATTGCTTTCCATAATACCTTGTTGTAAGTAGGTAGCAAACTGACTTAAATATTGAGAATATGGAATGATGGCTTCACTTTCTGCCTTAAAAAAGTTATTATACCAAACGCTAATCAAAGCTAAAATAACAGGAATATTGCTTTTAAATTCTTCATTTTTAAAATGCACATCCATTTTATGAGCTCCTTGAAGCAGCTTATCAAAATTAGTGTACCCAACGGCTAAACTTATAGACAATCCTACCGCGCTCCAAAGCGAAAAACGACCACCAACCCAGTCCCACATTGGGAATATATTATTTTCATCTATCCCAAAAGACTTTACGGTTTCAATATTTGTAGAAACAGCAACAAAATGTTTCGCTATAGAATTTTGAGGCGCCGATTTTAAAAACCATTCCTTAATGGTGTTGGCATTAGAAAGTGTTTCTTGAGTCGTAAATGTTTTTGAAACGATTACGAAAAGGGTGGTCTCTGGGTTTAATCTTTTAATAACTTCATTAACATGATCTCCATCAACATTACTAACAAAATGAGTCGTTAATTGATTCTTATAAAATTGCAGAGCTTCAACCACCATTGCGGGTCCAAGATCAGAGCCCCCAATGCCGATATTTACCACATCGGTAAACTCTTTTCCAGTAAACCCTTTTCGCTTACCATTTACAACTTCGTTTGTAAACGTTTCCATTTTTTGTTTTACCGCATATACTTCGGGCATCACATTTACACCGTCAACAATACGTTTAGAAGTTTTTGGAGCTCTCAAAGCGGTATGCAATACCGCCCTCCCTTCGGTTTGGTTAATGATTTCTCCAGAAAACTGACTTTCAATAGCTTCTTTTAGTTTAACCTCATCGGCCAACTGCAACAAATAGGTTAATGTTTCTTCTGTGATTCTATTTTTTGAATAATCCACATAAAAGTCGTCCCACTTAATGGTTAACTTATTTGCACGGTCTTTTTCTTTTGCAAATAAATCTTTCATATGAACCTGATGCATTTCTTTATAATGCTCTTGTAGCTTTTTCCAGGACTTGGTTTTTGTGGGGTTTACAGTTGGTAATGCCATTATTTTATGCGTGAAATTAAATAGTTATCTATAGATTCTCTCTTTTTTTTCTCTTTTATCTCTTGAAAAGGAATGCTATCTAACGCTTCTTTTATAGTTTTAATATAATCGAAGTATTTAACTTTAAGCAAATCCGAAATAGGTTCTGCCTCTGGTAATTTTTCTCTTAAAGGATCCACTTGCCTTCCGTTTTTCCAAAAACGATAGCACACATGTGGCCCACCACTATTTCCGGTCATTCCAACCCAACCGATAACATCACCCTGTTTTACATACTGACCAGGCTTAACCTTTCTTTTTTGCATATGAAGGTATTGTGTTTCGTAGGTCGCATTATGCCTAATTTTTACAAAATTTCCATTACCACCAGTATAACTAGCTTTTGAAACTGTTCCATTGGCCGTAGCCAAAATAGGTGTTCCTATCGCGGCTGCAAAATCGGTGCCTTTATGTGGTTTAATTCTATTGCCATAAAAAGCGATGCGTCTTTTTAAATTATAGCGAGACGATATTCTACTAAATTGCACAGGCGCCTTTAAAAAAGCACGACGCAGATTTTTTGCCTCATCACTAAAATAATCTTTACTATGTTTAATACTATCCGTTTCAAATTCAAAAGCATAAAAAGGTTCGTTATTATGCAAAAAATAGGCCGCCTTCACATCATAGACACCTGCATAAATAGAATCATCAATATACTTATCTGTATAAATAACCTTAAATTTATCTCCCTTTTGAAGTCTTGTGAAATCGATTGTCCAAGCATAAATTTCATCAGCCATTTTATAGGCTAATCTTAAGCTTAATCCTTGGTCGTCCAACGCTTCTGATATATTTGTTTTAATGACCCCTGTCGCTGTTCTTTCAATATACTTAATTGGTTTTCTGCTTGTATAGGCATGAATAGAGTCTTGGAAATTTACAACAACATACTCTTCCAAATTAGGCTGATAAATAAAACACCTTGGAATTTCCAATGAGTCCTTAGAACATAAAAGCGTATAAGGTTTCCCCACCTGAAGTTTTCGAATATCAAAACTGTCTTTTGCTTTTTCAGCGATATTAAAGATTCTTGGATACCCTATTTTGTTTCGTTCTAAAATTTCACCAAAACTATCGCCACGTCTTATCGTGTCTCGTTTTACAACAAAGTCGTTTAAATTAAATCCAAATTCATAAACTTCCTCTGGTGTTACTACCGCCAAGTCTTCTGGCTCTTTTTCTAAATTTTGTCGTACTTCTTGTTTACAGGCAATTAAAGATACTGCCATTAAAACTACTATTAACCCTCTGTTCCCCAATCTTCCAACTCTTGGCTTGTCCATAATTCTGGAAAGAATATTCGTTTTTGATATTTTGGATGCATATATTTTACCCATTCACTTCCTCCTGTTGCTTCGGCGGTTTTACCGCCTATGTTTAAATAATGATTTGCTGTATTATAATGTGCCATAACCCATTTAATGTTGACTGTATAGTCGTAATGGCGCATGGCTTTTATTAATTGTTTATTCTCTTTTTCTTTCTGTGGCAAAGCTTTAAATTTTGTCCACAAATTGTGTGTGTTATAAAATTTGGTAAATCTAATAAATTCCTCTTTGTATTTATGTTCAAAAACTGTTAATGTGTAACTTTTTTTTCCAGTTTTATAGTCTTTACCAGCAGCTTGCCAATACAAGTGTTCAAACGCATTTTTATAAGAAGATTTCCTATTTATGGTATCTCTATATCTTTTATCAATCAAATTGATAAGTTCGGTTGATGCAAATTCAATTTTTCTGTATTGAGCACTCTGGAACCCACTGGCAGGTGTTAGGGTATTTCTGAATTTATTGTATTGCTCCACATCCATGCCGTCTTTCATGATGCTAAATGACGACGTAAGCATGTCGAAGTAGCGACTAATACGCATCAATTTTGATGAAAACAAAGGCGCATCAACCTTATCTGTTTTGGCTATTTGCTCTATTTCACCAAGAATCATTTTAAACAACAGTTCATTGATTTGATGATACATGATAAATACCATCTCGTCTGGTAAGGTAGAGCGTGGTATTTGAAGATTTAATAGAGCGTCGGTTTGAATATAGTCCCAATAGGCAATAGGTTTGCTATATAATAAACCTTCTAAATGAACATTTAAATCTTGTCCTAATTTGTCGTATTTCTCTTTAAGTTGATCGGTTATTTTATCTTCCAAAATTCTTTTAATTATCAACAACTATTTTGAAGGAATGTTTTAGTCCTTTAAACGCTTCAAGGTCTGCCCTTAATGAGCCTACCGCTAAATCTGCCTTGATGCGTAAAGGTAATTTATTTTCGTCTTTTGAAACCCAAAGCGTTAAACTTTCTTTTTCTTTAAAAACACGTCCTGCCATAACATAAGGCCTGAATTTTAAAGATTCTACATTTCCAAATTCCGTATTAATTATTTCTTCGCCCAGATATTGCAATTTGAAACCATAATTTTCTTCATCAAAAAACATATCTACGCGAACTTCGTCACCAATTTTTAATTTACTTACATCTAATTTATCCCGCAAATAATAATAGGTAGACACCATATCTTGAATATTTGGTGCAGTGTCAAACACTTCATTGGTATTCTTCTTTTTATCGTGAACGTAGGCTTTGTGATTGGTCTGATCAAAATCAATCTCTAAATTTTTTTTGTACCCTCCTTCATCTACATCTCTTTTAAATTTATAAGGGACTAGTGTTTCTTTGTCAAAATAACTCTCATATTGATCGTTTACCTTAAAAAACCATTTTATCATTCCTGTAGTCCAACCTTTACCAACCACATGATACACATTCTTTTTATTTAATTTTGTTTCTTTAACTGATAGCGTAGCATTGCCTGCTTTTAAAAATCCGCTGTAACTCATTTTAAATTTAAACCATTCGCCATCGCCAAATGAAGAATCCTTTTGAGCAAAGGACATTTGCATGGTCATTACCGAAATTATTATAAGTAGTTTTTTCTCCATTTTGATTTGGGTAATTGTAATAAAACTCAAATACAATTATTTTATTATTGAACGTCCGTAATTTGTCATAAGTCTGAAAACATGATAATTTTGTCATTCCGACAAAGGAGGAACCGCATTGATTTTAATGGATTCTTCATTTCGTTTCACTCCATTCTGAATGACAAAAATGGTATTATGAATGAATACGGACATTCAAATTCTTATTATTTAAGCTATTTTACAATTATTGTTCCAAAAGTATTAAAACAAAAAAACTCCATCAACATAAAATGACAGAGTTTTATGTTAAAAACGACTGTTATCATTAAAGTGTGCCTCTATTGGCCTGTTCGCGCTCTATGGATTCAAAAAGGGCCTTGAAATTTCCTGCTCCAAATCCTTTTGCACCCATGCGTTGAATAATTTCGAAAAACAAGGTTGGCCTGTCCTCTACAGGTTTTGTAAAAATTTGTAACAAATACCCTTCTTCATCGGCATCCACCATTATAGATAGTTTTTGTAGTTCGTTCATATCCTCTTGCATCATGTTTTTGTGTTTACCTAGTCTACGTGGAATATCATCGTAATACGATTGCGGTGGCGGTGGTAAAAATTCCACCCCTCTGGCCTTTAATTGACTGACCGTTTTAATAATATCATCGGTTGCAACTGCGATATGTTGTACGCCTGAGTCTTCATAAAAATCCAGATATTCTTCAATCTGCGATTTTTTTGCTGCTTTTGCGGGTTCGTTAATTGGGAATTTTATGCGTCCGTTGCCATTACTCATCACTTTACTCATCAAAGCAGAGTATTCGGTATGTATTTGCTTATCGTCGAACGAGAGGAAATTTTCAAAACCCATCACGTCTTCGTACCATTTTACCCAAGTATTCATTTGTCCCCAACCTACGTTACCAACCATGTGGTCTATATATTTTAAACCAACCGGTTCTGGGTTATAGGCCGACTCCCATTTTTTGAAACCTGGTAAAAAAGCTCCCTTATAATTTTTACGTTCTACAAACATGTGCACGGTCTCTCCATAGGTATAAATACCAGCTCTAACCACTTCACCATGTTCATCTTTTTCAACTACTGGTTCCATAAATGATTTTGCTCCACGTTTTGTGGTTTCTTCATAGGCTTTCCTAGCATCTTCAACCCAAAGTGCAACCACTTTAACACCATCACCATGCTTAACTATATGTTTATTTATTGGGGATTTACTATGTAATGGCGTTGTAAGCACAAGTTTTATTTTATCTTGTATAAGCACATAGCTTACAGAGTCTTTTGATCCTGTTTCCAGTCCTTTATAAGCATAGGATTGAAATCCAAACGCTGTTTTGTAAAAGTGTGCCGATTGTTTGGCATTGCCAACATAAAACTCAACATAATCTGTTCCTAAAAGTGGCAGAAAATCTTGAGCACCTTTAAATATTTTTTCTAAACCGTAGTTTACTGATTTTACTTGTTTCATATTAAAAAGCCCCTCTAAATCTCCCCAAAGGGGAGAAACTCAAAGCGGGGATTTGAGTTATTATTTTTAGAATATATTATTGCCACCATAAATTCCTTCCCTTTGGGAAGGTTAGGATGGGCTACAACCAAGATTTATGGTACTCTTCATCGGCTATTTTCATAGCCTCTTCGGTTACCATTAAAGGTTTAAAAGTGTCTACCATTACAGCTAACTCATCGGTTTTTGTTTTACCAATGCTTCGTTCAGCAGCTCCTGGATGTGGTCCATGAGGAATACCCGCTGGGTGCAAGGATATGTGACCCGCTTCAATATCATTTCTGCTCATAAAATCTCCGTCTACGTAATACAATACCTCATCTGAATCAATATTACTATGATTATATGGCGCTGGAATGGATTGTGGATGATAATCGTATAAACGAGGCACAAAACTGCATACTACAAAAGCATCGGTCTCAAACGTTTGATGGACTGGTGGCGGTTGATGGATGCGCCCTGTAATGGGTTCGAAATCATGAATTGAAAATGCATACGGATAATTATAACCATCGTACCCAACCACATCAAATGGATGAGAGGCATAAACCATTTCAATAATATCGCCTTGCTTTTTTACTTTAATTAAAAAGTCTCCAGTTTCATTATAAGTTTCTAATTCTTGTGGTCTGCGAATATCACGTTCGCAATACGGCGCATGTTCTAAGAGTTGTCCAAACCAGTTTCTATATCGTTTTGGGGTATATATTGGTCTATGGGATTCCACAATAAACAGTCTATTATCTGTGCTTTCAAAATCAATTTTATAAATAACACCACGAGGTACTAGTAAATAATCTCCATATTTAAAATCGAGATTCCCTAACATAGTCCTTAATTTTCCTGTTCCTTTATGAATAAAAATCAACTCGTCTGCATCGGTATTTTTATAAAAATAATCTTTAGTAGATTGCTTTGGTGCTGCTAATATTATGGAACAATCACTGTTAGTCAATACCGTTTTTCTGCTCTCCAAAAAATCGTTTTCTGCTTTTACCTGAAATCCTCTAAAGCGATAGGATTGAATGTTATTTGCCTTTGCAATTTTAGGAGCAACACTGTATTGCTTTTTTATTTCCTTAACCTGAGTAGGTCGTTGCTCATGATAACTATTTGTTGACATACCTTCGAACCCAATGGTACCAAATAATTGTTCGTAATATAAACTACCATCGGGTTTTCTAAACTGTGTATGACGTTTATGCGGAATGTTTCCTAATTTGTGATAAATTGGCATTTCTTTTAAATTTTAAGATTATAAATTAAAGTTTAAAAAATATAAGTCCTTAAACCTTAAAAAGATACGTAAAATTATACTAAAAATACGCTCATTCAGGATTTCTCTTGATGAGATAATGTAGAAATACTAACAAGTCTGTCCAATAAAGTTGCATCATCAACAAATATCGTAAAAAAATC
>TARA_R110002167_G_scaffold8206_8_pt1 | contig 17443 bp, 15 predicted proteins | sample TARA_R110002167 | Tara Oceans TARA_R110002167 (sample SAMEA4398238) | marine metagenome | biome: Polar Biome; feature: [MES] marine water layer (ENVO:01000295) within the mesopelagic zone...; material: water (ENVO:00002006), including particulate matter (ENVO:01000060) such as...... | reverse complement strand
TGACTATCGAACGAGATGACTTAAGCGGTCTGCAAATTGCCGAACTTCTGCAACAACATTTGAACGATATGTATCGTGTTTCCCCTAGCGAATCAGTGCATGCCTTAGATTTAAGCAAACTGAAAGCCAGCAATATTAAGTTCTGGTGCGCCTGGCAAGGTGAAATACTACTAGGCTGTGGCGCACTGAAAATATTGAATTCTTCTCAAGGTGAGATTAAATCAATGCGCACCGCTAACGGTCAATGTCGTAAGGGAATAGCAAGTCAGTTAGTCGAACACATTATTCGTGAGGCACATTGTTTAGGTCTAAAACAACTGCTGCTCGAAACGGGTACCCAAACTTTTTTCCATCCAGCACATCAGCTTTATTTACGTAAAGGTTTTCAATTTTGTGGTCCTTTTGCTGACTATAAAGCCGATCCAAACAGCACTTTTATGCACTTGGACTTAACACAACTAAATTAATGTAAAGAAATAAGACGTAATATCGATATTTTCAAGCCAATACACCTTTAACTTTGCTAAAATACTCGCCACTTTTCACCTTGCAAGTATGCTAATTTATGAAGTTTGAAGGCAGTCATATTCTCTCCGTTAATCAATTTAATCGCGACGCAATTGAAACAGTATTTAGCATTGCTAATCAAATGTTGCCCTATGCAAAACGGCAAAAACGCACGACTGTGCTTGATGGTGCGATATTGGGCAATCTATTTTTTGAACCCAGTACAAGAACGAGAGTGAGCTTTGGTTCAGCCTTTAACTTACTTGGTGGTGATGTCAGAGAAACAACTGGTATGAGCAATTCTGCATTAGCAAAAGGTGAGTCACTATATGATACTGCCAGAGTATTGAGTGGCTATTCAGATATTATTGCGATGCGCCATCCTGATTCAGGTTCGGTAGCAGAATTTGCCGATGGCAGCCGTGTTCCGGTGATTAACGGTGGCGACGGCTCAAATGAGCACCCAACCCAAGCTTTATTAGATTTATACACTATTCAAAAAGAATTGACCTACCATGGTGGTAATATTGACGGCATGCATATAGCAATGATCGGTGATTTAAAACATGGTCGAACCGTGCATTCACTTTCTAAGTTGTTGTGTTTATTTAAAAATGTACGATTTACTTTAATTTCGCCTAAAGAACTGGCCATGCCTGCGGCTATCATTGATGCCATTGATCAAGCCGGTCACCACTATACAATTAGTGAACAATTAGAAGGCTATCTTGATGCTGATATTTGCTATCAAACACGTATTCAAGAAGAGCGATTTCCCTCACAACAGGAAGCCAATCTTTATCGTGGGAAGTTTCGCTTGAATCAGTTAATTTATACTAAACATTTTCAATCTAAAACAGTCATTATGCACCCCCTCCCTCGCGATTCACGGGCTGAGGCAAACGAGTTAGATAACGATTTGAATTTAAACCCAAATCTGGCTATTTTTCGACAAACCGATAATGGTATTTTGGTCAGAATGGCGCTGTTCGCATTAACTCTCGGTGTGCACGATATTGTGCACAAATTTGATCGTGACGTGCATTGGCACGTAAAGAGCTAACTGTAATGTGCTAAGCACATAGACGTCTCTAGACAAATTTAATTTTCATTGGCATTTGATGCCACAAATAAGAAGTCATTATGCAAAAATCAATCGATCTATTTCATCGCGCCCAACAGCATATTCCTGGCGGCGTTAACTCACCCGTTAGAGCCTTTAAAGCAGTTGGTGGTACGCCACCATTCATCAGCAAAGCAGATGGCCCCTATATCTTCGACGTTGATCAAAAACGCTATATCGATTACGTGCAATCGTGGGGTCCCATGGTTCTGGGGCATAATCATCCAGCTATTCGCAATGCCCTGATTGAAGCAGCACACTTTGGTTTAAGCTTTGGCGCGCCTACCGAAGCGGAAGTAACTATGGCCGAGTTGGTCAATAAACTAGTGCCTTCAATGCAAATGCTCCGTATGGTTAATTCGGGTACCGAAGCGACCATGAGTGCGATTCGTTTGGCCCGTGGATACACTAATCGCAACAAGATACTCAAGTTTGAAGGTTGTTACCATGGCCATGCTGACTCCTTATTAGTTAAAGCAGGCTCTGGGGCACTCACATTTGGTGTGCCGAGCTCACCTGGCGTACCCGCTGATTTTGCTAAACATACCTTAACCGTAGAGTTTAATAATTTAGCTTCCGTCGCTGAAGCCTTTGCTCAGAATCAAGATGATATTGCATGTATTATTGTCGAGCCTGTCGCTGGCAATATGAATTGTATTCCGCCAGTAGAGGGCTTTTTAGCCGGTTTACGCGACATTTGTGACCAATATGGTGCCCTACTTATTTTTGATGAAGTCATGACAGGATTCCGTGTCGCGCTGGGTGGGGCACAACAAAAATATGCAATTACACCTGATATCACCTGCTTAGGTAAAGTGATTGGTGGCGGCATGCCGGTTGGTGCCTTTGGCGGTAAACGTGAAGTAATGCAATGTTTAGCCCCGGTTGGGCCTGTTTATCAAGCGGGCACATTGTCTGGCAATCCCGTGGCCATGGCGGCAGGTATTGCTGCATTGACGGCGATTCAGCAAGAAGGCCTATATGAGCAACTTACTGAAAACACCAAAATGTTAGCAGAAGGGTTTAAGACCATCGCTAACAAACATGGTATTCCAATGACGGTTAATTATGCCGGTAGTATGTTTGGTTTGTTTTTCACCGATGTTGAAAGAGTGACCAATTATCAGCAAGCGACGCATTGTAATACGGTACAATTTAATCAGTTTTATCATGGCATGTTAGCTAATGGTGTTTATTTGGCTCCAGCCTCCTATGAGGCAGGTTTTGTATCCGCGGCCCACACAAAGGATATCATCGAGCAAACTTTGCTCATAGCTGATAAAGTATTGGCTGACGTTGCAGCCACAACCAACAAATAGCAAAGCATAACTCTGTCTTTGGAAGCACATACTTCCAAAGACAGTAATCAGCAAGGGCCCACTGGATGAACAACACACTATGCTAGAACAACTTACTCACCCACTAACTCTGGGTTTGCTTGTTATTATCATGGTCTATACTGTGTTGCTAGTGATTCTCTGGCGCAAAATACCTCGTGCTGAGAAACAGCTTCATCCCCTATTGGATCCTTCCTCAAGCAAGCTTGACGAACCTCAAGACGCAGAAACCATTCAACGCTTTAAAGATAAAGCGGATGAGTCGATGCGATTAAATCAAACTTTTCGTAAATTTGTGCCTAAGCAGTTTGTTGATCACTTTGCTAAACATGGCTCTTCGTCCTTAGAGCTGGGCCGGGCCGATGAAGACGAACTAGCCATCTTATTTTGCGATATTCGCGGTTTTACCGGGCTTTCAGAAAAAATGAGTCCGCAAGAACTAATGAATTTTTTAAATTCCTATTTTTTGCGTATGAATGATCCTATCCATCAAAACGGCGGTTTTATCGATAAGTTCATCGGTGATGCCATCATGGCCTTATTTGATCGACCGGAAGGACAAAACTCTGATAAAGCTCAAGATGCCATTCGAGCCGCACTCGATTTACGTTACGCGATTAATATTTATAACCAGCATCGTAATAACTCTAAATATCCACCAATCAATATCGGTATCGGCATTCATTTTGGTCCCGTGATCATCGGTACCGTTGGTTCAGATGACAGAATGGACACCACGGTGATTGGCGATAGCGTGAATATTGCTTATCGCTTGGAGGCACTCGCTCCTCTTTATCAAACCGATATTGTAGTGAGCGCAGCAACACTTGACGTTGCTGAAGCGAAACACCATTTTAGTTATCGAGTATTAGATTGGGTTAGAGTTAAGGGCCGCAGTTCACCTATCGAGATATATGAAGTGATTGATCACTTACCTATTGAATTGCAGCAACTTAAACTAGCCAATGCAGCCTTAATTGCGAAAGGTTTAAGTAGTCGCATTCAACAAAACTGGCCAAAGGCTATAAGCTATTTTCAACAAGCACAAGCCATTAATCCTCACGATACTTTGGTTATTCATCACATTAACCAATGTCAAAAATTGCAGCAACTGCCATTAAAAAGTGATTGGGATGGGGCTATATTGCTTTAGTTATTTAGCTCAAGCAGGGTTAACTTTTAGCTTGTTGCTTAATAAAATTCACTGAAGGAGCAAAAAAAGCACCACCTGTTTGTGCTGTCATATAATCAAGTAGTTTGTCATACATGCCTTGCTCTGTGCCAAAGATCATACTGCGCAACATCTTTTTAAAGGGTTGCGGGCTGTTAGCACAGCTTACAAACATACTGCCCTGTACTGACATGTCACCAAAGGGCATGCTGTGACGTAATAATTCAATTTTTTCTAGATTGTCTGCACTATATTGACTGCGTTTAGCATGAGAGTACTCCGCTAATTCACCCAAATCGAAAGAAAGGTTATTGCTCTTATTACAGCCCATAATATCTTCTTGATCAGACTCGTGCAGCAGTTGCCAAGTTTGCATATTAATTTGATAACGTTGCACATGCACATAACTGCCCCCCGTAAAATCAGGATCATTGTCGTCTACCACCGCAATAGCAAACTTTTGCATGCCTTTTGGATTACTGACAGACTCCACAAAACCGGTCAATTCACGTCCGTCTAAATAGCGAAAACCTCTGACTTCTTCCAACAAATCAACATGAGGCTTTAACAACTGACAAATCTCCATACCCAAGGCGTGACAAACATCCAAGCGATCTGCACGTATTTGGATAAATAGATCACCGGGAGAAACTGGCGCATTGCGGTCTTCACAGTGCATATCCGGAAAAGGCGCTAAGGCCTGAGGGATTAAACCGGGATAGAGTTCATGCCAATAATGCGCACCAATAGCAATAATACCCGAGACCATCGCCTCATAATATTCTTCATCAAAATGGGTGAATAACTCTAGAATATAAGCCAACTTGCTACGAATGGCTTGTTCTTCGTCATCAATCACATTAAAAATCAAGTACAAGGCATGCAAATTAGGCTCTGCGCATATACCTTTTTGAGCTTGGGTCATATCACGACTAATCTTTTAACTATCCTCTTCTAACTATACGTTATTATTGATATTTTTGAAGTTTTTAAGTATTTATTCCTCGCATAAAAAAACCCCGCTAATTGCGGGGTTATGGCCTTCCTGGCTGAGATACTCGCGAGATTTTAAGTCTCTCGAGTATCAATGGGTGATTATTATTATTATCCCATTATTTAAATATCAAGCTTAGTTACGTGTGATAGCGAAGTCTGGATAGGCTTCTAAGCCACACTCGCTGATGTCAACACCTTCAAACTCTTCTTCTTCACTAACTCTGATACCCATTACGGCTTTAATGATAGCCCAAACAATTAAGCTAGCACCGAATACCCAAACAAAAATAGTAGCAGCACCGATTAACTGGCCAGTTAGTAATACACCGTCATTAGTGATAGGAACGAGTAACAAACCAAGTAAACCAACCACGCCATGCACAGAGATTGCGCCAACTGGATCATCTATCTTAAGTTTGTCTAAGGCCAGAATACTAAGTACTACTAAGATACCGCCCATCGCACCAAAAAGAGTTGCCTGTAATGGAGTAGGAGTTGAAGGTTCAGCAGTAATTGCCACCAAACCAGCTAAAGCACCGTTGAGGGCCATAGTAAGATCAGCCTTTTTGAACAATATACGAGCTAAGATAAGCGCAGCGACTAAACCGCCTGCTGCTGCTGCGTTAGTATTCATAAATACCACTGCAACACTATTAGCACTTTCAACAGTAGCGGTAGCTAATACTGAACCACCGTTAAAACCAAACCAACCCATCCACAAGATAAATGTACCTAAAGTCGCCATAGGTAAGTTAGCACCAGGAATCGCGTTAGTTTTGCCATCAGCACCATATTTACCCTTACGAGCGCCTAATAACAATACACCTGCTAATGCAGCTGCTGCACCGGCCATATGAACAATGCCAGAACCTGCAAAATCTGCGAAACCTAAATCACCTAAGGTATACATGCCAAACACAGGCTCGCCACCCCAAGTCCAACGACCTTCCATTGGGTAGATAAACGCTGTCATGACAACAGCAAAAGCAAGGAAGGACCACAATTTCATGCGCTCAGCGACTGCCCCAGAAACAATAGACATTGCTGTTGCAACGAATACTACTTGGAAGAAGAAGTCAGCTGATGGAGCATAGGTTGCGGGCTCTTCAGCTACGCCGGTTGCGCCATCACCAGTGATGCCTGAAAGAAACATCACAAACTCATCGCCACCGTACATGATTGAGTAACCGCAAATCATGAACATGATGCAAGAGATTGCATACAAAGCGACGTTTTTGGTTAATATCTCAGTGGTGTTTTTAGCACGAACCAAACCGGCTTCTAGCATAGTAAAACCAGCTGCCATCCACATCACTAAGGCACCGCAAATTAAAAAGTAAAACGTATCGAGGGCGTAACCCAATTCAAATGTAATTTCCATGATTCTCTCCTTAACGACTAAATGGCTTCGCCATCGATTTCACCGGTACGAATACGTACTGCATGTTCTAGGTCATAGACGAATACTTTACCGTCACCTATTTTTCCGGTTTTAGCTGAACCCACGATGGCTTCAACTAAACGGTCAACGTGATCGTCTTGAACAGCGATTTCAAGCTTCACTTTGGGCAAAAAATCAACTTGATATTCTGCACCGCGGTAAAGTTCTGTATGACCTTTTTGACGACCAAAGCCTTTAACTTCGGTAACAGTCAAACCATCGATTCCTATTTCGGAGATTGCTTCGCGTACATCATCAAGCTTGAAGGGCTTAATGATCGCAGTTACTAATTTCATGGTGTTGCTCCCAGTGTTTTTCAGTGTTTTATTGATTTTTTATTGCAAGTCGCTGCATTACATAGAACAAGACCTATGCCACAAATAAAAAACTATATATTTCAATTACATAAATGAAATGAGTCAGCAAAAATAGTTTTTTATTGCACGGTTTTGGTTCGCAATACACATTTCACCCCAAATTGGTGCAATGCACTGGTATAAGAGATGAATTCATTCTTAGCAGATAAATATTCGTCAAAAAAAGTCCCATCCAGTACACTTGTAATGGGATGTCAGCTAATTACCTTAGACATGCGCGGTGAAAGTAATCATCAGATGTATATCTATGCATCAAACGGAGGGGCTATGCACTATGAAATTACGAGCCAAAATTCAACAGCAACGATTCGATTTGAAGGTTTAATTACGGCCTTAGATTTAATTTTTATGATTCAGGACTCAAAGTATCGTCAAGCCTTGAAAAACAATCGTAATTTATTTTGGGATTTTAGCCGAATTTCTGGCTCTCAGCTTACCGCAGAGGATCGACAGGGTTTAGCTCTTTTAGGTAAGCGCGATGCCGAACAAGTGAGCGACAGACATCTGGTGATCTTATCGGCGTTTGCAGAGTCAGAAGGTGTGGGCTTATTGCTAAAAGACATTTTTGTCAAAAGCAGTTGGCAAGTCACTGTAGTGCAAACAGAGGCGGAAGCGCGTAAACTTTTGCAAACATAGACTGTGACCAGCGAGGGGAACTTTATGCTTTATTGGAGCTCTATGCTTGATACTTTTATTCTGGACAGGTCGACTCGATAAGTGCTCAATAACCAAAATCGTAGATTAAGCCTGATCGTACTTGTTTCCATTTTACTTCATTTAGCTCTGTTTACCTTGCTTTATATAGGCAAGCATAAGCCTATTGTTAGCTTGGAAAACCCGCCGATTATTCAAGCTGAATTATTATTTGTAGATACCGCCTCGTTTGTGCCGGTGGAGGAGTCTTTACCAGCGGATGATGAACAAACGCCAAGTGTCGTAGAGACAGAAATACCAAAGGAAATCACCGCGCCAGAAGAGCAAGGCCTAGAACCTGAAAATTTGGCCCTTCCTCCTGAACTCGACCCAGTAAAAGAGCCCATCAATGATGAATCAAAGGTTGAGGAGGCACCAGAGCCAGAGATTGAATCACCACCAGTCAATGACACCCCGCCGACGTTTGCAGCTTCAGACGAGCAACAAAATAGGTTTCAACAACCTGTACAAGATGTAGCAAAAAGCCAGTTGAATTCTTATCAACAAAGTCAATTGAACAGCTTAGCTGCGCAAGCAGCAAGTGAATATAGGCAACAGCGAGACCATCCAAAGTTAGGCGCCACAGAAAGCGATTCATTTTTAACTGAAGCAGAACGATTCGAACAAAAAGTCACCACGAGTGTTGATTGTAGTTCAGCATCTAGTCAAGCTTTAGCCACCGTGGCCGGCTTTATGGGCGGTAAGGTAAAATGCAGTGAACCGCCGCCCTTTGAGGCATTTATTCAAAAGCGCTTGAATAAGACCGCAGAATTGCCCGCGATGCAAAATCAAGATAATAGTAATCAACCTTAGTTAAGCTTTACTTAGCCGAATATTTTTTCCCATAAACTCTTAGACTTTTTCGGTTCGATAGGCGCACCCGCACACCTATCAGGAGCGCGAGGTAAGGCCACCGTTATGGCCGGCAAACTGACAGTATCTTGACAGCCTGCCTTACTTACCTTACCGCTAGCAATATCAAAATGAGCGATGCTCAGGCCATCGGGGAAACGTCTAACCAAAGACTTAGGTGCTTGGCGCTGCTGATAATCAATAAAAATTTGCATAGCCCCGCTTGAACCACTCAAATTGACCGGTTGATTATTATCTTTACCTATCCATGTTGTGATCAGAATATTATTATCAAAGCCACTGAACCAACTGTCCCGATAGTCATCAGTCGTTCCAGTTTTACCCGCCATATTGATATCTTGAAATTGGCTGTGTATCTGTTTGGCTGTGCCCTCTAAAGTCACCTTGTGCAAAGCATAATTCAATAAATAAGTTGCCTGCTCATCGACCCGTTGCTGAGCTAATGTATCAAAATGCCATAACAACTGATTGTCAGGTGACATAATATTAGTAATGCTATGCAACGGCAGATAACGGCCGTGATTAGCCATAGTCTGAAACATTTGATTTACCTGCTCAGGAGAAAAATTTACCGCACCTAGCGTCAACGCTGGATACAAGGCAATATCATCCTCGATACCTAAGCGCCATAAGGTATCGGTTATCGTGCCCAAACCTAGCTCCATCCCCAAGCCGACAGTAGGTACATTTAACGATTGAACCAAGGCGGTCATTAAAGGTACTTGCCCTCGAAAGGTTTTGTCTGAATTTTTTGGCTCCCACACCTTACCTTCACTACTTTTTAGCTTGATAGGTTCGTCAGCCAACAAGGTGGCTAAATTAAATTCGCTAGGCTGCTCTAAGGCGGTCAGATAAATGGCGGGCTTAATCAGGGACCCTATTGCACGCTTTGCGTCCAAGGCGCGATTGAAACCGGCATAATTGATATCACGACTCCCCACAAGAGCCCGGATTTCACCTTTAGCAATATCAGTCACCACCATGGCCCCCTCAAATTGGCTAAGACCCATACGTTTTTCTTGTTTAGCCACACCTTCAGAAAGCGCCAACTCAGCCTTAATCTGCGCGTTGGTATCCAAGGTAGTAAAGACTTTTAATCCAGACTGACGAATGTCTGGGTTAATCAACACATCACGTAATTCCCGGCGTACCTTATCCATAAATGCAGGGTGTTTATCTTTTTTAAGACTGGCACCAGAGGCCAACTGCAGGCTATTGGCGACAGATTGTTTATAATCCTTGGGGGTGAGTAAATTATTTTCGAGCATGATACGCAGTACGAGATCTCGCCTTTCTTTCACCCGCTCTGGATATTTTCTGGGGTTGTAAAACGAAGGCCCTTTTATTATGCCAACCAAGGTTGCCATTTCATCAACGCTCAATTCATTGATTGGGCGGTCAAAATAAAAATAACTGGCTAAGCCAAAGCCAAATACACCATTATTGCCATTTTGACCAAGAAACACCTCATTCAAATAAGTCTCAAGAATTTCACTTTTACTGTATTTCGCATCAATAATTAGCGCCATAAAGGCTTCTTTTACTTTACGAGAGATTGACTTTTCATTAGTCAAAAATAGATTTTTTACCAATTGTTGAGTTAGGGTACTGGCACCTTGTACCGCTCTGCCCGCCGCTATATTAGCCAACAGTGCACGCATTATCGACATAGGAGCAACCCCATGATGCTGATAAAAATCATTATCTTCGACTAAGACTAACGCTTGAATAAGGGCCGGAGGTACTTCATCTAATCTCACTAACATACGATCTTCACGACCACCACTAACCAAGCGTGTCACCAACCAAGGTTCTAGGTCGATTTGTTGCAAATCATTGCCGACGGGCAACTCAATAATCTGCTTAATACGGTCTGATTCAATAGTCACTTCGATATGACGAATGTCTTCAGCCCCGTGTGGAAAGTCAAATTTGCGCCTCACAAAACGTATTTTTTTACCGAGTAGTTGATATTCGCCCGAGCTATCAGCACGTCCTACCTTGCGATACCCCAATAAATTCAGCTCATCAATAATTTCCGCCACAGTAATTTCTTGCTTAAGCTCTAAATGCAATGGGCGCGCAAAAATCTGTGCGGGAACTTGCCATTTATTACCGGCAAATTTAGCCGTAATCTGAGTATTTAAATACAAACCGTAGGCGCTTAGTAGCACCACAATCACCAACGTCAATTTCCACCAATGACGAAATAACCAAGTGAATGGATTAAATTTGCGCCACCAAGTCCTTTTTGTAGACGTTTGTTTGTCAGATTTTGCCCTTGTGTCTTTATTAGATTTACGCATCAGGATAATTTCATATTCTTTTTAGTTGTGGTTGTTGCTGGAGAGTTTGCAGGGTCGTCTGGCCAGAAATGCCGAGGATAACGACCTTTCATTTCTTTTTGTACTTGTTTATATGTGCCTTGCCAAAAACCCGGTAAATCTTGGGTTGTTTGCAAAGGTCTACTCGCTGGTGATAACAAGGCGATGGTCACCAGGCGCTTTCCTCGTGCAATACTAGGATGTACTTGTAAACCATACAATTCCTGCATTCTCACGGCCAACGTTACCTCATCATTATGTCCGTAAGATAAAGTATGTTTACGACCACTGGGTAACAATAGTTGGCTGGGTAAAAGTTGTTCAATAGACTGCCATTGTTGCCAAGAAAATTGATTTTTTAGTAAGGTGTAAAAATCGAGTTTAAGTATCTGTCCCCACGAAGTCATTTGCTCAACAAAGGGCAAAAACCAACTATCTAGGGCACTTAATAAACCCTCATTTGATAAGTCAGGCAAGTTTTCTTCTGGTAATAGTTTTTGCGCGAGAGTTGCCCTGTGCTGCAAAGACAAACACTCATCATTAAGACGCAGAGCCTCTATGCCCTTATCAACTATCACAGCGCGTAAAATTGTTTGTATTTGCGCCGTCGAAGGTTTGGCCAGTTGGTCTTTTTGCAGCACAATACTGCCCAGCTTCAATTCTCGACTCGCTGATATTTTTTCAGCAGACTTATCCCAAACAAGCACATCCTTTGGTTCAATCGATTCGGCATAAATAGCTAAGATACATTTTTTATCAATAGGTTCAGCGTAGCGTATTAACGCATCATCTTGCTGCTGGTCAGTAATTAGCATATCGGCTACAACTAACCAGTCAGAGCCATACATGCCATCTTCTGGCGGTAATTTCACCCCAGAACCACCGGCGAGTAAATAACGCCCTTGCTGTCGCGCCTTTGCTAAACGCTGCGGAAAAGCAAAGGCCAATAAAGATGCAACATCGTGCAAAGGCCAAACAGCATGGCTACAATTTACTTTTTTATACCATTGACGCACATACTGCCAAAGACCATGATTTTTATTCGCTAACAAGTAACTAAGTCTTAGGCTTAGTTGCGCACCTGCGCTAATCCCCAGAGGATCTTTGTGTTCTAACAAGGTGGCTATAGCACAGGCTAAGCTAAGGTGAGCCTGTCCCATCTCAGCGGTTTTTAGCAACATATTGGCGATACTAGGGTGGCAGCCTAAACGATGGGCTTTACGCCCCTTGTCAGTCACTTTAAGCTGATTGTCTAATAGGCCTAAACTGAGCAGCAACTGCTGCGCCTGTTCTAGTTGAGGAGCACTCGGAAAATCCAACAAGTTAAGTTTATTTATTGCAGACCCCCAAACAGCGGCCTCTAAAACAAAAGACGCCATATCAGTATGTAAAATTTCTGCACTTGACTGGGCACTCAGTCGTTGCTGCTGTTCCTGACTCCATAAACGATAACACGTACCCGGGCCAAGACGACCCGCTCGACCAGCGCGCTGGGTGGCAGAGGCTTGGGATATTTTTTGACTGCGTAACTGATTTATTCCCCGATTTAAATGAAAAATCGCACACTTTTCAATACCACTGTCGATAACCAATTCAATGCCTTCGATGGTCAAACTGGTCTCTGCAATATTGGTGGCTAGGACTATCTTACGGCTACCCGATGAACTAGGCATCAAAGCAGCTTGTTGCTGCTGGCTAGTTAGTTCGCCATATAAACTGTGCACCTCGACTTTCCCTGCTAAGCTCGTCGTTAAACGCTCGGCAACCCGCTTAATATCGCCAACTCCTGGTAGAAAAACTAATGCATCTTTTTTATGTTGGGGAAAAACGCTAAGAATTAACTGAGTAATTTTGTCTGCTAAAGAAATCTTGCTAACGTTTGGATGATAATGCACATCCACGGGAAAACTTCTCCCAACAGATTCTAATAACATGGCCGCAGGCAGCAATCGTCTTAACGCATCGACATCCATGGTCGCTGACATCACTAACAAGCGCAGATCTTGACGTAAACTTTGTTGCACCTCTAAACACAAGGCTAAAGAAAAATCAGCATGTACACTGCGCTCGTGAAACTCATCAAAAATAATTAATCCAATATCAGGTAATTCTGGCTCGTGCTGCAACATACGAGTCAGAATGCCTTCAGTCACTATTTCTAACTTAGTGCTAGCACTTACTTTGCTTTCACCTCTTATGCGGTAACCTATTGTTTGACCGACGGGTTCATTAAGCTGTGCCGCCAAATAAGCGGCAATATTACGCACCGCGATACGTCTGGGCTGTAACATGATAATTTTTTTGTTAGCAAATAAGCCACCGCGCAGTAACGCGAGCGGCAGTTCAGTTGACTTCCCCGCGCCAGGCGGCGCAACAACAATAGCGTCGCCTACTAAAAGTTGATTTTGAAGTTGTGGCAAAATAGAGGTGATGGGTAACAATTAAAATCTCGTTGTACTAAAATCGGGTTTGCGTAAATTAGCGCTATGATAACAAAATTATAAGTGAACAGTATGCGTGCTTTTGTAGGACTTGAACCCGATGCAACAACTAAACTTGCCATAGAAAACTGGCGCAGCAAAGTTTTACCACCTTTTAACCAGATTGTACCTGCGGCTAATTATCATATTACCCTAGCATTTCTCGGGCAGATTAATCTCGACCAACAGGACCGCTTAGAACAGCACATCCAATTGATTGATGGTATTACAGAATTTCAGGTCCACTTGGATATTTTGGGTTATTGGCCAAAGCCTAAGGCGCTATGGTTAGGCTGTTCACAGCCTGCAAAATTCCATCTAGAGTTAGTCAAAACACTCACTAGCGCTGCCCACAGTGCAAATATAATTATGCAAAAAAGAGACTATCAAGCCCACCTTACTTTAGCTAGAAAATGCAGCTCCAATCCGCCAGCCCCCTTAATTGCTCCCGATTTCACTTGGCGAGCTTGTGCCTTTCATCTATATGAATCCATATCAACTGCTAATGGGGTAAACTATGCCATTAAAAAAACGTGGCAACTCCCCCCAGTAATAAAAGCACGCAGCTTGACATCTTAAGCACAGGCATCAATATTTTTATATTTATAGCTTGTCTCTACTTAGCCAAGTTTTGTCGGTGTTTTTTACCCAAGGAGTAATAAAAGACTCCAGAATAAATTCATTTCCATCTTTGGGACTGTTTAACTTGGCTTGAATAGGACAGCAAGGCAGTTCTATGATGAAATACTTATGCGTTATTGGATTTAGTTCTTTTACCAAAAACTTGCGCCAGTACACTATGCAAATTGAACATCATTATTGGAATAGACATGCAACAAACCTTTAGATTAGTCATAGATTGCCCCGATCAACTTGGTTTAGTGGCCAATGTTAGTCAGTTTTTAGCCGAGCACAAGGCAACGATTGTCGAAGCCAACCATCATACCGACCTACAGACCGGGCGCTTTTTTATGCGCCATGAAATCCGCGCAGATTCTGTCAATATGACGATTGAAAAGATGAACCTTGCTTTTGCCCCAATTGCTGAAAAATTTGCCATGAATTGGAAATTAAGTGATTCTTTGCAAAAGCAAAAAGTAGTGATGTTAGCTAGCCATGAATCTCACTGTTTAATGGACATATTACATCGCTGGCACAGCGGTGAACTATACTGCGACATACCTTGCATCATCGCCAACCATCCTCAAATGAAACAGTTTGCAGATTGGCACAACATACCCTTTCATTGGGTTGACTTTAAAGATCAGTCAAAACAAAAGGCCTTTGCTGAAGTAGAGAGACTCATTGACGCCTATGACGCTGACTTAACGGTACTAGCGCGCTTTATGCAAATTATTCCTGACCATTTATGTAAAAAGTTAGCGGGTAAGGCGATCAATATTCACCATAGCTTTTTACCCTCATTTGCTGGGGCAAAACCTTATCAACAAGCCTATGATCGTGGGGTAAAACTCATTGGAGCAACCTGTCATTATGTGACCAGTGACTTAGATGAAGGGCCGATTATTGAACAAGAAGTGATGCGCATCAGCCACAGCGATAGTTCAGTCGATATGGTTAGAAAAGGTAAAAACTGTGAAAAAACAGCATTAGCAAACGGTGTTCGCTATCACTTAGAAGATCGCGTGATTATTCATCAACACAAAACGGTGGTATTTGCTTAATGCCACTTTATTTAATCCGCCACGGTGAAACTGACGGTAATCGAGATAAAATAGTACAACAACCCGAGACAGAATTATCAGTCCTTGGGTTTAAACAAGCTCAGGAACTAGCAAAACATTTTTCACAGCGAACTATAAACCATATATTTTGCAGTGATTATATAAGAACCCAGCAAACTGCAGCACCACTGGTTGCTGCTTTAGGTTGCAGCATTAGTTACAGCGAACTATTACGCGAACGAAATTTTGGCGATATCAGAGGTAAACACTATGACGAAATTGGCCATGATTTTCATCAACAAAATTTTATACCGCCAAATGGCGAGAGTATTGAACAGTTTTCACAGCGTATAGACCAAACATGGCAATACATTCTAAAGCAATGGCAAACGGCTAGTGACAATATAATTGTTATGACCCACGGCTTAGTCCTGCGTGAACTCGTCAAGAGTCATCTTGATTTAAGATTGTATCAGAACTGGGCGAAGGCAGAGTATGCTAATACCAGCATAATAGAAGTAGATAGTGCAGATTTCAAAACCGTGTTGACCTTATGTGATACCCGACACTTAACCTTCTCTCAATTGGCACAAGGAGGTGTCGCTTAAATCATAAAATAGTCTTGTTACTGGCCTAAAAAGAACCGTTATATAGCAGCGTAAACTTATTATTTGCCGCCCCACGTTCAAACCAAGTCCCTGAGTTTTGGCTCGCTTGCCATTTCTGGCTCGACACCATCAGCTCCCAATAGTGACCTGGTGCAGAGCCTTGTATACGAGAAGAGGCTAACCATTCTGTATTACTAGGCAGGTCAAAGGCCAAACCTTGAGTGGTGGTAAATTTAACTTGAGATTGTGCAATGACGCCAAGACCAAAACTGAGTCGCTCAGACACTTGATAACGTGGAACAAGAGAGACTTCGTATACTGATACTTTTTGACTAAATACACCCCATTGCAGCTTACCTTTCGAATAACCTACAGACGTATCAAAAGATAAAGATTCAGTCAAAGGTTGTGATATGCGCATTTGATAATCACGGTGTTTACAACCTTTAAATCCCAGACCCTCAGATGCCAAATTAAAAGAGGTATCCTCAGGTAAGGCATCAACAATCCACTGCACTGAGGTTTTCATTAATGAGTTTTCGGCTACACAAGAAAAACTAGCAAAGACGAATAATGACATTAGGAATCGTTTCACTTGTTTAGCCTGGCAGATTTAATATACACAGAGTGTAGCTAATCTAAGCCTCCATAAGCGTATTGGAAACAGCTATTTGGTATATTATTTAATACCCCATAGAAGTAAGAAACATACTCAATAAAATCGATGTAAACTCACTATCACTAATAATCACTTAACTGATTAATCTAACTAACCAAGACTTTTATGGTGATTAGCAATGTGGATGAGGTAGGCAAAACTTTAGCAAATAACACTTGTTACAACTTTATACTGTAGTTATTTGGTTTTCCTATTAACCTACTTACATCAGTCCCTTTACTATTGTTGACCCAATGTATAAAAAACATCTAGGCTTCGCCCTAAACCTATTGTCCTTAGGTTTATTTTTCCCAGGCATATTGTTGACCATGTTCATGTTGGATATGGGTATGCTGGTTGACTTAAGTGGCTCTAGCTTAACATCGACTTTGGTCAATAAAGAATTGTCTATCATGGCAACTATCAAAGAGCTTTGGCAAGATGACAGACTATTAGTGGCTGGTCTGATTTTTTTATTTTCTGTTTGTATTCCTTTGTTAAAAACGCTGGCAATTACCCTGGCCTATTTTGCTAAAAGTAACTCGCTTGAGAATTTTTTGGTGCAATTAGTCAATCGAATTGGCAAGTGGTCTATGGCTGATGTTTTTGTAGTGGCAATATTCTTAGCGATTTTATCAACTAACCATGCTGATACTGCCAGCACAGAACAATTTTCAATATTTGGTTTTAAAATTCTATTTGAAGTGAGCACACAAACTTTTTCAGCGGCCGGTCCCGGATTCTACTATTTTACTGCTTACTGTTTGTTATCAATGATTGGAACTCAATTATCCGCATCGCATATAAGTCGAAAGAGAGTCACAACAGGGTTGTAATAAACGTAGTTTAAAATGAAAGGGCAGATACTTATTCATCGTATACTGTATTTAAAGAATTTAACTGAGTCTTTAGCAAATTCGATAGTTTGGCGAATATTTGCTACTGGTTTGCTTTAAATATGATGCTGAAATACCTTGCCACATTCTTGCTTTTACAGCATGCAAGACTGACCTAAACGCTCTAAGTTGAGTTTTTTCAGATACTGAAGCCAGACATTCCGCTATTTGTTGACAGAGTAATTGCGCTTCACTATGTTATTACCGACTAAAATTAAAAAGGAAAATTAAGATGTCAATCCAAATTACTTTTGAACTTACTGATAGCGACTTA
>TARA_R110002167_G_scaffold176377_1_pt1 | contig 17447 bp, 12 predicted proteins | sample TARA_R110002167 | Tara Oceans TARA_R110002167 (sample SAMEA4398238) | marine metagenome | biome: Polar Biome; feature: [MES] marine water layer (ENVO:01000295) within the mesopelagic zone...; material: water (ENVO:00002006), including particulate matter (ENVO:01000060) such... | reverse complement strand
ATGGTTTTAATATACAGTTTTTGTAATTTCTGCGGAGTGGGAAAACCATAGAACAACCCAGATTTCTGCAAACTACGGCTATATAAGTTAAACAGCCAGAGATTTTGGCGCATTTTTTTTCTGGTTTCTGCAGGAAAAACGCCAACAAAAAATTTAATTGTCGACATAACTTGTTTCATTATTTTTTTATTCAAAAGTCTTTTCTTTTTAAATTATCGACTAGGCAATGCCACGGATCATACAACCCGATTTGCTTAGAAACCCACCTCAGTAAGGAATCATCAAGCCAACAGCGCACGTCTAACTCTTGGTTAAGGGATTAATTTTTTATGCTAAATCCCAATCAAATGATACAGGACCATATAACTATTTAAAGCAAAAGCCAGGTATAGAACATTTTAATGACCAAGATTGAAAATACAGAACGTATAGGTAAACGCTAAAAAACATATGAGTTGTATGTAATTCATACACAGAAATTTAGGGACAATCCCACGTACATACGCAGTAAGCAATAACGTCTTCAATTCGCAATGGTAGCTCACACGAGCCAAAAACAAGTTTAAACGAAATGCATATAATTTGCAGTATGAACTACTTAGCATTTACCGATAGTTAGGTATAATGATTAGGTATGACATCGGCTAGCAATCACTACACCACTGTACCTGAGGATATGATCAATACTCTTGCGAATGGATAAAATACTCTATATGGTTCTGCACCTCTTTTTCGAGTAGATTGCACATAAATTTGGACATAGGGTTAGCATTAATAAAAACAAAATTTAAAGAATTAACATGTGTTAAATGCAGAACAATCGAGCGATATATCCAGATTTGCAATGAGAAAGATAGCCTAGATAACAAAGCATGAGTATTCTAGAAACCTTAACTCCAGCGAATTAAAAACGCTTTGAAAGCTTAAAAATTTAAGCCGGCTTAAAAATTCAATAAAGAGGCAATATATATTGGTAAAACTAATAGTCTCTTTGCGGAAAAATCTACAGTTTTTGGTAATTAAACAATGAATATAGCTATTTTGATGATGCAGAAAAATGAAAATGAGTTACTTAAAAAATGGATAACTTATCATTCATATTTAGTAGGGAGTTCAAATTTATTTATCTTTGACAATGGCAGTACAAATAACCAAGTTATTGGACAATTAACAAATTTTGAGAATAAGGAAGTCAATGTACTCTGGGACTTTAATAAGAAGTCAGATTATGAGCAAAGAGGCTCTATTTTCTGTGACAAAATAAAAAGTTTAGATAAAGAAGATTTTTATGATTTTTACATGGTAATAGACTGCGATGAGTTCTTAGGAACAGTAGACGAAGAAGGTAATATTTGCTTTGACCCATTGTCTCTTGAGTATAGTCTTTTAAATTACCAAAGTAATAATGAGTTATTGATGATTGATAGCCAATATTATAATTCTAGTATTAGTCCATTCTGGTTTAACAAACAGCCTTACCGCAAATGTTTCTTTAAAAAAAATACAATCGCTAAACTAGACCAAGGTTTCCATCATGGCCAAGTAACGACATCAGACAAAGAAATTAGAACTAACTTAGTGCATATACATTTCCACAACAAGCCATATGAAATAGCTAAAACACATGCCAAAGAAAAGCTTACCGGACGGGTATCAAATTTCAACTTAGACTATCTAAAAAATTACAATGGTAAAGGTTTCCACCTTGTAAGATTTTTCTTACAAACAGAAGAAGAGTATATACAGAATCAAGTTACGTTAAACCATATAAAATCTATGTCACTATATCATAAATTAAAACAGCTTAATTTAGATTGGCCTTTCTCTAGCACTATTAATGAAACTAGAGAAAAGTTAGGCCTGACTGATGATGACGATAGTTTCGAAAAAGTCCTTCCTAAATTTAGAGGGTCAATTGACTATATTGCTTTCGAAGGTGAATACCTCAAAATTAGAGGTTGGGGCCTTGTAAATTACAGTCGTCCGATAAGATACATATTCCTTCAGTTAGCAAACCGAAGTCGATTCAGATTTGAAATAATCGAACGAGTAATCCGTGAGGACGTAAACGAGTTGTTAAATGTAAAAGGAGGGGCATTAGGTTTTTCCGCCAGGTTGAAGCGCTCTGATTTAGAAGACTTAACGGATGTCACGGCTAGTACAGCAATAGTGACATTCCTAAATTCTGAATGCGCCTATTTTAAATTTGATATGCAAAAAAAGCATAAAGAATTTAATTATTTTTCGCCAAACAATTTAGCAGGCTAGCACTAAGTCATGAAGAAAAGTATTTATGTTCATGTTGGGCCACCAAAAACTGGTACATCTATTTTACAAAGTTGGCTAAGCCGTCATATTGACGAATTAAATGAGTCATCTAATATTCTGTATCCTGCCCACGGAGTTGATGAAAATCAGGTAAGCTCTGGGCATAACCAGCTATTTTTAGATAAAGAACAAGGGAAAAAATCAACTTTTTCTCATTCAAATTTCCAAAAATTATTAGATAAATTTGACGTAGCTAGTTTTGATACTCTCCTACTCAGCTCAGAGTACTTCTTCTACCAAATACCTGAATTCATGAAATATTCGGAAAAATATGAGATAAAATTTATTGCTTACGTGCGACCCGAGTATGAGTTTATCGAATCAATATATAATCAGTCAGTTAAAAGAAATCGACAAAATATGCCGATGGCGATGAGAAATGAAATTAGATATACGTATTTAGATAGTTTAATTGAATACATTACAACCTATGGGAATCAATATTTTTTATTAAGAGCCTATGGTGTTAAAAATTTCTTTGAAAAAAATATAATTTCTGATTTTTTATCCATATTCAAGTTAGATTATTTAGTCATAGAAAATGACATAATCCCTATTATAAATTCATCTTATAGTTTTGACTGTTTAGAGTTTAAGCGCTGGACAAATAATTTCTTACTAGATGGCTTAGACAACATTCTAGATAAAAAACTGCAAGCTTATACAAAAGGCAATGAAAACTACACATTAATCCCTCACCAGACATACATTGATTATAAAGCTGGTAGCAAGAGGAAAATAACAGCGATTAATGACATGTGCCCAATCATTAATTACAACAGTTTGATTGCATATATAGATAAAACAAAAAGATCAGTTTATATGCACCAAGAACTATACGATGAACACCTAATTAAAGTGGTTAACTTTCTTACTGAAGAAGACTTTAAATTCACAAAGAAACTTTTTTTATTAATAAGCTCTCAAGATAGTTTAACAGAACAAGATAAGCATAAATTATCCATATTTAAAAAAGAATTGAGTCACGCACAGAATAGAAATCCATTTAGAAGTTTTCTGAGTAAATTATTGAGATAAAACCGACTTTGCAATAAAAGATATTTTTATTCAATTAACTAGAGATGTAAAAATGCACAACTTGAGTGAAGAAGAATGGTTATCACGCAAAGACCATATAGAACCATGGTCAGCCAACACATTTGAAAATTCCGAACAGACAAAAGTTCAGCGTGTTATAGCAAAAATGGCAAATGCAAAAATAGGCAAGAACTGCTACATAGCTCCTGATTGCAATTTTTTTACAGACAAAGCGTTATTAGGTAACTCAGTTAAAATCGCATCACTAGCTACTCTCAGGGGAAATATTACCTTAGGAAACGACGTATCAGTAAACCCACTAACAAATATAATTGGAACAGTCACTATCGGTAATGCTGTTCGTATAGCAAGTTCAGTACAAATATTCGGTTTCAATCATGGTTTTTCAAGAATTGATAAATACATTAAAGACCAGCCAATAACCTCAGAGGGTATCAATATTGGCAATGGAACATGGATAGGAGCCGGCGCTACGATATTAGATGGTGTAAGTATCGGTACAAATTGCATCGTGGCGGCCGGGGCTGTAGTAACGAAATCTTTTGACGATTTCAGTATAATCGGTGGTAATCCGGCTAGGCTATTAAAAACACGTCTAACCTCTAGTACAAAAAAAGTGTCGTTGACCTATTCAGTTACCCCGAATGAGAAGCTAGATTTCTGTGTTGACCTACCTATCACAGGATACTTAGATGACTCTCAAGCATCTCTGAATGGATGGTTTGCAACATCTAATTCGTTTGAAGGTTTATTCCTTATTACCGAAGGTAATAGAGAACCTATTGAATTAAATCAGAAGCGCGAAGACGTTAGGCTACATCTAGAGAAATTCAGACCTTCGCTTTCGGTAAATGGGAATATTTGTGGCTTCTCAACACCCAAACTGACTAGGAGTCATAAAATAGCGTTACAGAGCGGACGGAAGCTTGTTGAAATATGCTCTATTAACTTGCTTTAGCTAATAGAGCGAAAGTGCTTTAACCTAATATTGCGTTAACGTAAATACCGAACGCTATTTTGAACTGACGTGATAATAGCAATACAATTCGTATAATTATTCAGATATATAGTTGCTTAACTATCGAAATACTAACCACATTTCGGTAAAAATCACTCCCCAAAGAACGGGTAGCGCCCACAGTTCGATATCAATGGTCCCCATTTCAAAATCTGGCTTTCATCCAACGGGTTAGTCAACACAACAGGATAACCCGCTGCCTGCCACTTATCTTTTGGATGAAGAATATGCATATTGGATAAACCGAAATCGCCACATATTTGCGCATCGGAGCGTACGCTATCACCAACATGTATATGTGATTTCCCCAGCGCTTCGATAGCATCTTTAACATATCGCCACATTGTACCGGCGTCTTTGCGCATTCCCAGGTCACTCGAAACTAATAGCTTAAAGGGAATGTTAAGCCCTATTTTTCGCAGCATACGCTCTACCTGCTCATGCGTATAATATATATCAGTTATAAACCAGATGTCGCGCCCAGCGTCACTCAAACGATTCACAATATTAATCATCTCATCTTTAGGCTTGATCATATCTAAATCTAACTCAAATTCTAGCGCTAGATACATGCATTTGTCAGTTGCAGTCCAATTTAACTCGTTTGCTAACGCATCATAGACCTCGGTAATACTTACATCACCTTTAAAAGACTTTAACTTTCTTAATGACAGTTCTGCGTCATTACGAGCCGCTAAAAATGTTTCAGGGCTTTCAAAAACACCTTTTTCAGTTAATAGCTTCCCTAGTTTTAATTTGGCATAATCAGGCTCAGTAAAAGCCCTTCGTAGCACTGTGTCGAAAATATCAAGTGACACAATTTCCACAGTATTTAACTCATTAAAAAGCGCTTCTGGGTGCTTGTGGTATTGAGCAAATATTTGAGATTTATCTGATGTAAAACGCCCTGCCGGAGGATAATAAAAAAACTGTTTGTAGCCCTGCTTTTCACTTAACAGACCAACCGAACGTTCTAAAGCATGTAACCAAGAACCATCGTTAGGCAATGGTTCTTCAGGGAAATCTTCATATGTGAACGATTGAGATAAAAGAGGTGCTAGTGCATCTGGCCGAGCCCAAAACATTCCACCTACAGGATAATTAACAAAGTCTTGTGAGATATCAATACCCCAGCCTTCTACAAAGTCATTCGCAAAAGCTTTGTTACATGTCCAGTGATTTACCCAGGATGGCATCATCCAAAAAGAAGTTGGATAATACATACCAAAATTAGGGTTTGAAGCAAATAATCGTAATATCGACTTAACGGTGTGCTTGTCTTTCAATAAATACTGGTTTAAATAGTCAAACCATTGTGTCTGCTCTTTACCGGAGTAAAGGGATTTTTTGGAATGTAGATGACACATCAGATCATACTCAAGTAGCTCCTTTCCAAACTCCACGAGCATCGGACCAAAGTTACGGCCTCTATTTGGTGTAATGACGACCTTCAGTTTACTTACCGTACTCAACTGACAAAATTGCTTATTTACTTTTATAGCGATTTCATCGGACGATACAGCGACAAAAACATCAATATTGATCGGAAATTGCTTTAAGCATTCGGCAAATTTATCAACAAAATCTGCATAAAATATATGTAGACATATTGCCACTTTTTGCTTACGCCACGTCGCAGATTCTTCAGGCACGAGCTCGTCGACGGGGTTCCAACGTGATAAAGCAGGGGATGAGACTCGCCCTTCATAACGGCCGTGGTTCATGAAATGAACTAAAGGATTTATTCCGGCATGATATATATCGGTGTTAGCTCTGAGATAAGTTTCAGTATCAAACAAAGCAGAAGGGTTAACATTGGCAAATTTAGACTTGAACAAATAATCTTCAAACGCCCTTAAAGGGTGAGAAAAACTACCATAATGCGCCTCATACCATTCAAGATTAAATAGGCCTTCTCGGGCCGCCTGTTTAAATGCTTTACTCGTGCGGCGTTTCGTTTGAAGTTCGAATCTGTATTGTGCCATTCTTATTTTATGTTTTATCTTGTTTAGCATTATTAACTACAGTCCGAAAAAAGTTACTGGATTAACGTTTGGGTTACCTGAAATAGCATCATCAACATCAAACATCGCCCAAGTCACACTGGGCAACATATTACGTTTAGTAGCGTATTGCGCAAATAGCATTTCTATTTCGCTAGTCGAATACCGGATATTATTTTTAAAAGCAAACTCAACAAAATCTATTGCGCCATCAAAGATAGCATTCAGATCTTGAAAGTTATTTTGGGCATAAGCTTTTCTCGCGAAGGTAAATTTGAACGAGCCATCCGTCTTGCTTTTGTGTATATCGATAAACTGGCCTTGGGGAGCAGTCAATAATCCTTCAAGAAATAAAGATCTGTCCAACATGAGGTAACCCTCACCCATTTTCACCCCAGATTTGAAGACCCCATTCATAGTCACCGTATTGCTTTGTATTATTTGCTCGCCGGATTTGGTCGCGATGAAATACATTCCGTGCGTATCAATCTCCATCATGCTAGTCAATAATTTTTGAATCGTTCCGGAATACCCTACATCCAAAAGAAGCGGCTTTTTAGCCTCAGTTAGACCAGTGCTCTGCAAGTACTCATTGTAAAGCTCAAGAGGCTCATGCGTCTTTTTAGACAATGCATCAGATGCATCAAGTAATAAAGATTTTAGCCTCTCCTTCTGGTCGGGTAACTCCCATTCGCGCTTTAACGCTTCATCATTGAAAAGCCCTTCAACTTCTCTTTCAGTTAATCCGAAACGCCTTATTAACAAACTTTTGAGCGAACCAGAAAAACTATGAGACAACGAATACTCTAATGAAAAATCATTAGCCATCCCTAGACGAAACAGAAAAGAGCGAGACGCATAGATATAACTTGAGTCCAATCTTGGCATCAAAGACTTAGCAACGAGTCGCTTATAGATATGTTGAAATAAGTAACCTTCACGGGCCAAAAAGCCTAGATAATCGATGTTATTTTGCGAACAGTAGGTGCGAATGTGAAAAAAATATTCACTGCAAATTGGGCCAAGAAAATTTTGTCCAAACTCATAAAGAGAAGTTTGTTTGTTCATGTTTTATTCAATCCATTTTTAATGGGTCTAATTAACTTCGCTGCAATTATAATTTAATAAGAATTAATACATAGCTAAGTAATTTTTTTGGAACGGCGATTACATTCGCTAACCAGTGGAAATAATAAATACCTGAGAAGCTTCACTTAATTATAATTATGATAAATCCTGCACTTTATCTAAAATAATGATAAAAATAATAGCTTAGATATTATTTAACTTCGCATATTTACCTTAGCGTTTACTTGCTCATAAATATGGAGATCTATCTGTACCAAAGGATTAAGGATAACCCTTAATTTATCATCTAACCGTGATTGCTCAATTTTTCTCAAGTTTGAATTAATAATCATTATTTCATTCGAAACCTGTTTAATTTCCAATTTTTCAATTGAAGAAAAACTTAGATCAGATAATAAAGTAGAGAGCTTATTATTAAAATCTCCAGACATTGTAATCACTTTCATTTTGTCAAGTCTGCTTAATGCTAAAGCCAACGAGTCATTCTCTAATAATGTTCTTTCATCGGGAACGTATTTAATTACATCAATGCCATACGATTCCCATCGAATAAGCGGTAAATTTGTAGTCAGTGCACGAACATAAGCATTATGAATTGAATGATGCATTCTTATTTCAGGTAAACTAAAAAAATCGTAAATGTTATATTTGTGTGAAAAACGGACTAACTCCATATGATTTTTTTCGGCAAAATCTAATTTATGACTTCGTAAAAAATTATATAATGATACTAGCCTATCATAAGGATCTCTTAAAATAGTTACGATATTTTTATTTTCATGAGGTAGATCTATTATTGATTGATAATCGAAATGTCCTGAAAAAAATTGATATTTTAACAATGAATTTCTCGAAAAATTTGCTAAACCATTATGTCTCTCTTCGCATATCAGTGAACGAGAAAAATTCCCAATCAGGGCATTGTGAAGTGTTGTACCGGCGCATTTAGGGATATGCATAAAAACCAAACATGATGAACCACTTGAGTCGCGCCTCGCGATAGAGTCGAATACTGGCGCTTTGAGGACTTTACTAATTCCTTCAAACTCCTCAGAATTTAAAAGCATTAACCTTAGTGCCTCAATTGTTTGAAATTTGGCTTTACAAGCTTCAACACGTTGGGAGCTTTCAGGCCGTCTACCCAATACAGCTTGATAACATATATCAATTTCATGATCTTTAAGCATTGATTTCACATTTTTCTAATTCGAATTAATTGCTAACATATCCTAACACTAGAAACCAAACTTCATTATTTAATAGTCTAAAAGTTCGATTCGCCACTCAGAATAAATACTACTTTATCAACAGCCAAACAACACTTTATTAATAATGTTTAGCTCGAAAAAATAGCAAGTGACGTTAAAAAAGCCATCAACCCTAACGAAGATTCATGCTAGTACGCGACTAGCCTGACATTAACTTTCGATTAAACTCTCTATTCTAGTAATTATAACAACTAACACACCATGATTAAGTTTGCAGGAAAATATGTCATGTCAAAAATTTATACGAAAATAACTATCAAATTTCATTCTTAAACTTTGATAAAGCATATTTAAATAATAGTTCATCTAAGTATGTATTCCGTTCAATAAGTAACTCATGGTTTTCTGTCAATGTCTCCTTGACTACAGATTTAAAATCATTTGAACCTTGATTGACAAGATCTTTTAGTACCATTTTTTTTTCTATTCGACCTTTAAAGTTTAAGTTTAATTTTTCCGATAACCGTCTAACTGATTCATCAAACTCCTCTAATAACCCAAAGAACTCCAGCGAATCTAATTTATTTATTGCCTTCTCAAGTAAAATCTTGTCATGTGAATTTAATCCACTGATATCGCCGTATTTACGAAATTCACCTGTAGGTACACATCCGGTAAGCAATTGAATATAAGGGTTGAACGTATTAGCACCATTCCGTATATTTTCCAGTTCTAAAAAATCACAAAAAGAATACCTATTTGTCAGTATAGGTAACTGCTGTGACTTACTAGTAATTACGTGGGAGCGCCAAAAATAGTAGGCGGAAATTAATCGCGCTTTCGGTTCTCTTAAAAAAGTAATTACTTTATTATTTACGCCAGGAATCAAATCACAAGTAGGAAGGCTATAATGACCAGAAAAAAAAGTATAGTTGACCAACTCTCCCACTTTAAAATCCCATAAGGTGTCATATCTTGCAGGACAAATTTTCTCTTTATCAAAGAAACCACATAAAAACTCATGAAGAGTGGTGCCACCAGTCTTTGGGATATGTAAAAAAACTAATCGCTCCTCGTCAATAGCCTTAATATCTGTAGAAGCAACGCTTACAACTTTATCAATCTTCGATGATTCGGTTTTGCTTTTATCTCTAAACTCATTGGACTCTAACAACATCGTCCTGAAAGCCATTGCATCAATACCTTTATCTAGCCACTTTCCAACAACATCATTAGATTCCGGTTGACGCCCTAAAATCCAGCTGTATGCTTCTTTGACATCATTTTTGTTAATCATCATTAATCTCAATTTATATCAGTAGTTCAGCATAAATTAGACCGAACTACCGATATATTACCGTTATTTATTTAAAACTTGATTTAATCTACTTGAGTATCTTTTAGAAATAGTTGTAATACTAAAATCACTAGTCGCTGTTCTTTTACCAGCATCAGCTTTTTTTGACCGAAGTTTAGGATTATCATACGCTTCTCGAATTGCCTTAGAAGCACTTTCTATAGATGGTTCAGCCCAACGTTGTCCAGCTTTTACATATACATAATCATCTGACTCTGCAAACTTGAGATCATAATCAATCAACCATGAATTTTCCTGATTACAGAATTCTAGATTTCCTGAATAATTAGTTGCGATGACTGCAACACCTAATCCCATTGCTTCAATCATACCAAAGCCCCACCCCTCAGAACGATGAAGTGATACATAACAATCACAACCAGCTTTAAGCTTGAGTAGCTCCGGATAACTAAGTGTTTCATTAATAATGATGATTCTTGAATCAATTGACGTCAAGTGGTTAATTTGATCCCAAATACCAATCTGTTTTTTATCTACAATAAAATCACGATTCTGCGTTTTTAAAATCAATCTAACATTCTCGTTCGATTGAAATGCTCGCTGAAATGCCTTTATAGTAGCAATAGGATTTTTACGTTCGGGAAATGAAAACGAATCGAAAGTAACTAAGAAAACGGTGCTACTTGATTCAATTGAATATCTTTCAGACAAGAAACTCTTAGCTCTCTGCTTATCGATAGACTCACTTGGCTCGTAAGCCATGCCCACGTTAGTAACAGGTTTATCGGAAAAAGGTTGATATTGCTCTACTCCATAGTCTGTGGATACCCAAATTTCATCTATCAATTCCATAGCCAGTGAATGACAGTCAGCTGGAGAATCAAGCTCCCAATAGAAATAACCAATGTTGTAACTGTCTGAAAATACGTCAGGGTAGAATGCTAGTAAAGTAGGCAACGATTCAGCGTTTAGGTGGATCAAATTGACCTTAGCCTTGACTAGCTTCCCTAGCAATCTAGTGGAATTAAATCCTTCCTTGGCAGGATTATCCAATGCAAAATCTACTAAATTTACTTTCAGATTTGTTTTCGCAAGAATATCAGCACTGAGCCTAGTCGCTTGTCCTAAACCAGAGGCCTTATTAATAGGGCCAATAAGTTGAACATCGAACAACTCGTTCTGATTTTCCATATCGATAATATATTTATTAGTCTCAGCTCGATTGCCGTGCACATCAATCGACGTGAATAAAAAATTATTTAGATTGAAACCTTTTTCTAAAAGTTTTTTGGAAAAGTTTTCCTTTGAGAAATTACTAACGGTCAGAGAATCATGAGCGCTATTGCTTCCTGTGTTCTCCATTATCAGCTTCTGGAGTAAATTAATTGTACCGTCTTCATGGGTTAAGTAATTAGATATTGTTTTTTGTGGGATAGCATAAAGCAACGCTGGTTCATTCACCGCTCTCATTAACAATACACTATAATAGATTATTCTATCAAACTCATTGTCTAGATGTAAAAAGTGAAGTGAAACATCACGATTGAAGTAAAATTCTGACATCAAAGTAAGTGGAATAGGCTTTGACATCCAATGGGTCTTAATCGAAGTCATTAAGGCTATATAGCTCTTAGGGATTAGACAATCTTCTACATTAAGTTTCACTGAAATTTTTAATGTCCATTCGAAAACTTCAGAAGCATACTGATCGTAGTTATTTAAGATAGAATTAAAATTAACGCTTGGGTTATGTTTCAATATATAAAAAAAATGAATTCTTGATAATTGATATACACATCCTGGGAATATCATTAATTCATTTAAGTACTCTAAATCTGTTTTACTAAAAGGAGGTTTAAGAAGACTACGCTGCCCCCCGTTATAGAACTCTACATACCACATATAAAAATTGTCAATGTCAACTGTATTTGTGGCAACATCAAACATTTTCTCAGCTCTAAATCTAAAACGACAAAACTCTAAGTAAGGGCTTAACGTTGGCTTTTTCTGATAAGTATAGTATTCCGACGAATCAGATTTGTTTGTCGTATTAACAAAAATTTTGCTCATCAGTGAAGAAGTAGCTTTTGGCACCATTCCAGCTTGAAATGCCTGTTTAGGTATATCTCGAAGATTATCAAATTTTGAATATTCATTATCAATTGAACAGATATATTCTTCAGTAATGACAGCGTAGGATTGTTGTGCACTTTTGCTTAAAACATGTTGCTGTAATCTAACTTCTGCAATTAAAATACCATCAAGTTTTTCTATAAATAGAGATATCCCTTTATCAGATTCTTTCGCAAGTTTTAAACTTGCGTTACTTATAGAAAAGTCAAAACCAAGCTTCCCATCACCAATTTCACTCTCAAGCAGATCGTGCCTAAAATTATCTGCAACCACTTGCTTAATAATAAGCTCACCAATTGAAACAATGATTGTAACTGCTGAGTTTGTATTGATTTCACGAGCCCAACCTACAAATCTATTTTCTTCTACCGCATCCAAAAAGCCTTGATATTCTTTGCCATCTGTCATTTTACTGTCCATTTAAATACATTACTTTCAAAATTTCGCTCAATTTTGTCACCTGAAGGTCGGGTATAATAGACAACAGTTTGCTGTTATCCCCCATGATCTTTTTAACTTCGTCAGCTCTAACAAAGTCTGGATTCACAAATATTTCTATTTTATATCCAGCTAGTTTTTCTAAAGTATTAACTACTTGTTGTAATGAATAGCTATGACCGCTACAAATATTAATAATTTCACTTGTAACATTTGACTTCAAGAGACTTGCGTAAGCTTCAACTACAAATTTGACTGAAGAAAAATCTCGATATACATCAGTATTACCTAATTCAATTTTTTTCTTACCTTTTTTGAAGTGCGCGACAATTTTCGGTACTAGGAAGTGTTCAGCTTGGCCTACCCCCGTATAATTAAAAGGCCTCGTTATTATAATAGGTAGCCGATTAAAGTAATTTGCTGTTATTTTTTCCATTGCCATTTTGCTGCAAGCGTAATGATTTACAGGCTCTGGTGATATGTTTTCAGATATCTTTTCCGCTGATGAATTTCCATAGACATTAGCACTGCTGCATATAATTACTTTTCTTAAAGAAAGACCCGAGTCCACAATACTTTTCAGTAAACATTCTGTGCCCACTACGTTAACACGATAAAACTCAGTAGGGTCTGCGTGCGCAACAAACGAAATAGCGGCTAAATGAATAATGTAATTAGGCTTAACTAGATTTATTACCTTACTTACAGCTAATGAGTCAGTAATATCCATTACGTGGCTATTTTCGATATTGCTGTGAGAGTGTGTGGTACCAACCACACATATCCCCTGACTCTCAAGCGTCTCTTTGAGATACTGACCGGTAAAACCGTCGATTCCGGTAATTAAAGCGGTTGTTTTAGAATGAGAATCCAAGTTTATTTCTCCTAATATCAGCCTCTACCATCATATTACAAAGCTCTTCCAAGTTAGTCGTCGGCTTCCATCCTAATTCCTTCTCAGCTTTAACAGGGTTACCTATAAGTAATTCAACTTCAGCGGGACGATAGAATTTAGGATTAATTTTCACTACAACTTTGCCACAAGCAGTATCTGTAGCAAATTCACTTTCTTCTTTACCTGACCATTCTATATTGATGCCTGCAGCTTTAAATGACATAGTCACAAAATCGCGAACAGTTTCGGTGCGGTTTGTAGCCAACACATATGTGTCAGGCTTGTCTGCTTGTAGCATTCGCCACATACCTTCTACATAATCTTTTGCAAATCCCCAATCACGTTTCGCATCGATATTGCCAAGCTCTAGAACGTCAAGTTGACCTAATTTAATTTTGGCTACGCTATCAGTTATCTTACGAGTTACAAACTCTCTGCCGCGCAAGGGAGATTCATGATTAAATAGAATACCGCTAGTAGCAAAGATATCGTATGATTCGCGATAATTTATTACCATCCAGTGGGCATATAATTTAGCCACTCCATAAGGGCTACGAGGGTAAAACGGGGTAGATTCTACCTGCGGAATTTCTTGGACCTTCCCAAACATTTCTGACGTTGATGCTTGATAGAACCGTATACTGGAATCAACGATACGTATCGCCTCTAACAAATGCACAGGCCCTAATCCTGTAATTTCAGCTGTAGTCAAGGGTTGGTCAAAAGATACGCCTACGAAGCTTTGGGCTGCTAGGTTATAAACTTCTTTAGCTTTAGCTTCCTTGAGCAGACGGATACTCGACGATAGGTCAGTCAGATCATATTCAACAAGCGTCAAGTTTGGATGTTCTCGCAACCCTAATTCATCTATACGCCAAAAGTTGACCGAACTTGTCCTGCGGTATGTCCCGAAAACTGAGTAACCTTTACTGAGCAATAGCTCAGCTAAATATGCCGCGTCTTGGCCTGTAATTCCGGTTATAACTGCTACTTTATTTTTATCCATAATGGTCTTCTTTTTTTTCGTTAATGAATGTTTGTTTCTATCTTAGGTTCATCTCAATTCAGCAACTGTTGCCAGCAATATCCGTCCTATCCCAAATAACATCAAAATCACTGCTAAAAATAGGCTGATATTGTAAAACACTTGTGGGTATTTTGCTTCTTCGGGTATTGTCGGCGTTTCAACTGTGACTAAATACTTAAGTTGTCTATAAGCTTCTATTCTCGATTTTTCGAGGGATACTTGCGACGAAGTATAAGCTTGCAACGCAAGTTCCATGTTTATCTTGTAATCACTAAACTTGGCTAAAATCTGACTTACACTTAAGTTTTTTTCGTCTTCCGGTAGCCCTTCCACACTAGGATTTTGGCTTGTAAGTCGAGAGCGTTCTTTTTCAAGTTGCTGCTGCATACTTTCAAGCTGCGAGCGAGCTTGAATAACTTGCGATGCATTTTCACTCATACTACTTTTGAGTGCTCTGAGCTCTGTAAGTTGTGCAGCGATTTTCCCCTCCAATTGATATGTAATTTGTTGCAGAGCCATCCCCTCTGCTTCCGGGTCTAGAAGGTCATGGCGACGTTGAAAGGATATAAGTCCCGATTTGGCCGTTTGTAACCTCTGTTCGACCTTAAGATGTTCTAACTTAACAAATTCCAATTGCTTTTTTGCAAGATTGTGTCCTATTTCGTTGATATACCACTCGGCATGGTCGACGATCGTTTTACTCATTAAATGAGCAAAAGCTGGATCAAATGCCTGTACAAATATGCTTACAACTTGCGATTCATCATCTATTTCGACCGTTATTTTGTCTGAGTAATAATTAAATAGACTTTCTCTACTTGCGTCATCGCTAAGTCGACTAAAATAATCGTGCTCATTGTTACTGAAATGGTCTTTAATTTTCAGCGTGTTTTCTAAGTAGTCCATCATATCATTTGAATGAATGAAGACTTTCACTAACTCAGTGTCAGAATTGGCGCCACTAACACCAAACCCCGACATTAGGGCCATTGCAGGGTCGAGTGTGGCCATACCATCCGGTTCACGTACAATCAGTCTGGCTTGGCTTTCGTATCGTGGGCTCGCGATGACAATCTGATAGAAAGCAAATAGAAAAAAAGGCGTCAGCACAAATAGCGTGAAAGGTCGTTTAAATTTTGTAAATTGAGGATGAGAAAACACACCTGCAATTTGTTCTTTGAGGCTCTGAGCATTATTTAGCAATCGTGCACTTTTAGATTCACGAGACGATGTAATAGCGAGTGCTGGGGTCTCTTCTAATGCTTGTTTTTGCAATTCAGTTAGTCGATGCTGATTTTGTTCTGTAGGGTTAAGGTTCTTTACTCGTTGCATAAGCCTAAACGCAAGTGCAATATCCGCTGGTGTAAGCTCTTCGACTCGAGCAATCAAGTAATGCCAATCTGACCACTGCTCAGCAGACAACGATGCCCGCAATACTCGAAACCTCTCTTCTAACTCTAATTGAGCCTGTTGGGTCATATTTATAATGCCTGATATTGTTTGATCCCTTGCTCGAGATCGTTATAAAAAGTTAATTCACCTTTGTGAAGCACTATTGCACTGTCACAAAATTGTCTGATTTCATCCATTTCATGGCTTACCATGATCACGTTCGCAATTTCACTGCGCTCTAATAATGCTTCTTTCGCTTTTTTGCGAAATTTAGCATCACCCACAGAAGTCACTTCATCAATTAGGTATACGTCAAAATCGATCGCAATGGAGCAAGCAAATGCAAGGCGTGGCTTCATACCGCTTGAATAGTTTCTTACTGGCAAATTAAATTTTTCGCCTAATTCAGCAAACTCTCTTACACGCTTTACATAATTATCTAAATCCGCGACACCGTTTACTTTTCCGATAAAACGGGTATTTTCGCGACCAGTCATTTGTTGATGTATACCAGTCGTCAACGCAACGGGCCACGACAAACTCAGGTCAGTAATAATTCTTCCTTTGTTAGGATATTCACTCCCGGCTAGTAATCGAAATAGGGTTGACTTACCGGCCCCATTTGAGCCCAAAATACCTATATTATGACCAGAAGGAATATCGAAGCTCAGATTTTTGAAAATATACTGCTTACCTAAACGCGAAGGATAATATTTTGTAACGTTCTCTAGCCGTATCATCGGCTTATCGCCTGTTTCCATGAAACATGGTATATGGCGAGTGCAGCGAAAGAAAATATTAAAACACTGCTGCTAAGATATTGTAAGCTGACTCCTTCATCACCATAAGTGGAATGTACCGAATATCGTGCTAGTTCTATAGCATGTAATACAGGATTCCAATCTAGATAATGCCAGTATTCTCGAGAGAAATCTTGTAGTGAAAAGAATATGCCCGATATGAAAAATAATGGACGAGTCAGTAAATCTTTTACCTTGCTTATTTCTTGTATAAACATTTCAGCTATACCGAAAAGCAAGCCTAATGACACGGCAAAAAGCCATAATTGGAAAAAACAGGCTAGAAACAACAAAGGGTTAGAAACTTTTAGATCCATACCCATGAAGTACATTATTATTACGATTCCAGTGATAACGAATATTTTTACTAATAACTCAAACAGTGCTCCAGCTAATACTGCGCTAATAGGTTGCACTTGCCTAAAAGCGAATAGCGCTTTATTTCTTATAATGGCGCGAGACGAACCATTCATGGTTTGCAGAAAGCTTTGGATAAACAAAATCCCAATGGCCATAAATGTAAAGGTGGGTATTGTGTGTGTTTCTTCTCCGCCTAAACGGCCACGTAAAAACGATAGGACAAAAATAAAGATGACGGGGTTGAAAATAGCCCAGCTCAAGCCAAATTTATCATTAAACCCTGTGCGAATTTCGCGAGCAAAAAGCGCAAATATTACATCGCGCCATATTTCCCATTTGTTTCTTTTAGTAACGGCAGTCATGCTAAATAAGTCGGCTC
>TARA_R110002167_G_scaffold364710_2_pt1 | contig 17472 bp, 16 predicted proteins | sample TARA_R110002167 | Tara Oceans TARA_R110002167 (sample SAMEA4398238) | marine metagenome | biome: Polar Biome; feature: [MES] marine water layer (ENVO:01000295) within the mesopelagic zone...; material: water (ENVO:00002006), including particulate matter (ENVO:01000060) such... | reverse complement strand
AACGCCCGTAAATTCAACGCAGAAGGGCGAGTGCCGACCAACTCGACAGGGCGGGATGTTTTGAAAAGTAGCGATGAAAATGACTGGCACACGGGCGAGATTATTCGCTTACTCGCGGCACTGGCGGCGCTTTTTCATGATTTTGGCAAGGCCAATAAAATCTTTCAGAAAAAGCTGGCAGGAAACGCTAAAACCGCTGATCCCTATCGTCATGAATGGGTATCGCTTCGTCTTTTTGAAGCCTTTGTTGGAACTGATTCGGATCAGGAATGGCTGGCTCGATTGGCTAGCGTTGATAAAGCTGCTACCAAACTGTGCCTTGATAGGCTGAACAAGGATGGTCTGGATAAAACCGTCAGTCCTTTCAAAAACTTGCCTCCGATTGCGGCGGCGATTGGCTGGTTGATCGTTTCTCATCACCGTATGCCCTGCGAAAAGACGCTCAAAAAAGAATTGTCGATTCGTATGCCAGCCTTGCAAAAGCTGCCAGTGGGTATTCGCAGTGAATGGTGTGGTGAGCGTGAGGAGGCCACACAAACAGAAAAGAAAGACTGCTGGGCGATGGAAAAGAAGACATTGCCATTCAGTAGTGCCAAATGGTGTGAGCATGCCCAAAGAATCGCCAAAAGCATGCTGGCCCAACCCGCGCTCTATCAGACGGAATGGTCTGGTAATGCTTACGTGATGCACATGGCACGGATGGCGCTGATGCTGGCCGATAACCATTATTCCGGGCAGCCAGCCCATAGCTATTACGGGTCAAAAAACTTCCCGCTGTATGCCAATAGTGAAAATGGTGAGTTAAAGCAAAAGCTGGATGAGCACCTCGTCGGCGTTGAGAAAACGTCGTCGCGAGTGTTTCGTTCTCTGATGGCTCTGGATGGTGCTTTGCCGACTATTGCCCGTCACAAAGGTTTTAGAAAACGCAGCAAAGATAGCCGCTTTGCCTGGCAAGACAAAGCCTTTGATCTGGCGGAAGGCTTACAGTCGCTGTCGGATGAACAGGGTTTCTTTGGCATCAATATGGCGTCTACCGGGTGCGGAAAAACATTGGCTAATGGCCGCATCATGTATGCGCTGGCCAAGCCAGATACCGGTGCCAGATTCACCATTGCTCTGGGACTGCGAACCTTGACGCTGCAAACAGGCGCGGCTTTGCGTGAACGGCTGGGGTTCGGTGCGGAAGATCTGGCCGTACTGGTGGGTGATGGCTCAGTGCGTCAGCTATTTGAAATGCAGCAGTCCGATGATGGCGAGAGTAAGGTTCAAGGCTCGGAATCTGCTGAAGAGCTGATGCCCGAGAATGAATTTGTTCATTACGATGGCAGCATTGATGACGGGGCGCTCAAGCAATGGCTGGATAAATCCCCAGGTGCCCTGAAGCTGCTTAATGCTCCCATCGTTACCTGCACTATCGATCATTTGATGCCCGTCACCGAACGCCTGAAAGGCCCCCGGTTTATTCCACCCATGCTGAGGCTGATGACCTCGGATCTGGTGCTGGATGAGCCAGATGATTTCTCGCAGGAGGATTTTCCGGCGTTATGCCGTTTGGTGAATTGGGCCGGATTGCTGGGCAGCAAGGTGCTGTTGTCTTCTGCGACCTTGCCGCCGGATTTGATGGAAGGCTTGTTCGATGCCTATCTGGCCGGTCGAACCCAGTATCAAAACAACAGAGGCAGAGCAGAGAATCGCGCTCCTAATATTGTTTGTGCCTGGTTTGATGAGTTCGATCGTCGTAGCCAGCAATGTGCCGAAGTCGCTTCTTTTACTGCGGCTCATGATGAATTTACTCAGTCACGTTCAAGTACACTGGCTAAAAAGGCAGATCAACGGCGGCGGGTCGCCCGGCTGGTGTCGCTCCCGGAGTTGGCAAGCAGCGAAGGAGAAGATCGCTATCAGCCCGTGGCCGCCAAGCTACTGGAGCTGATTCAACAGCATCATGATGATTCCGCCCAGAAAGATGACAAAACCAGAAAGCGAATAAGCACGGGTCTGGTTCGACTGGCCAATATCGACCCGATTACCGATATTGCTTGTTGCCTGATGAAAACAGCTTTGCCTGAAAATTATCGAATTCATCTGTGTGTTTATCATTCCCAGCATACGCTGATTATCCGCTCTGCTATGGAACGTTCGCTGGATGCTGTGCTGACTCGCCACAAAGAGAAAGACTGGTTTGCCTCAAACCACATTCGGCAGTTGCTGGATAACCATGACGAACCCAATCAGATACTGGTGGTTCTCTCCAGCCCGGTATGTGAAACGGGCAGGGATTGGGATGCGGACTGGGCAATCTGTGAGCCATCTTCCATGCGTTCAATTATTCAGCTGGCTGGTCGGGTTAGACGGCATCGGTTCGAACCTGTCAGCTATCCCAATCTCAGCATCTTTGAAACCAGCCTTCGTAGCCGACGTTATCGAGGGTCTCAGCCTGCTTTCTGTCGACCCGGATTTGAGACCGATGAGTTTCGGCTTAACAGCCATGACTTGAATCAGATCCTGACGTCTGAGCAATGGCAGTCTATCGATTCCCGTGTTCGTATTCGCAAACGTAGCGAATTTTCTCCAGTCAGTAATCTGGTGGATTTTGAACACCATGTGACTCGCAACTATGTGCTGGGCAGTGATTCAGAAGACTTTAGTGTTATCCCTGCAAGTCACTGGTGGCGCTCGCAAGCCAATTTAAGTGGCCAGTTACAGCGCAAACAGCCATTTCGTTACGACCCGCAGGGTCGGCAGCGTTACTGGTTTAAACGCCTGGATGACGGGCAGGGAAAAGCGAACTGGAACTTTATTACCCGTGATGAGTATTGGCAGGTAAGAGAGATGCCTCAGCTGCGAGTGCTCCGAACCGTTGAAACAAACCCGCGTATTGGCTTCTGGGGTGTGCCTGATTTGCAAGAGGCTATCGACGATATGGGGGAGAAACTCAAGCTTGAAAATGACGTGATAGAAGACCGGTTTGTATATCTCGACTTACCAGCCAAAGGCGCAGACAACGGCTGGTTGTATCACCCGATGCTCGGGTTTTCTCATACCAATCAGAGGAAGAAGTAATCCCGAGGCATCCTGCTTGCCGGGATTACTGGGCTACCTGTGCGGTAGTGAAGGAAGAGAGTCGCTTGTGTAAACGAACCACTCTTTTTCTGAGCCACCTTATCGGTGGAGTCGGAAGTTTAGCACCAAGTATTCACGAGTTTTTCAGAATTTTTCAAAATTTATAAATGAACCACTCTTGGTTGTTGACAGGGTGCTTGCACGAGACCATGATGTAAAAAGGTTGGTGAGGATGTGTCGGCAAACACTCCTCACCACGCAACGTCAGTCTCGCTGGCACCCGAATCGGTTCGGGACAGAAACCGAAAGGAGAAGAATCGATGTTTGGCACTCATCAAGTTAGAAGAGGCTGAAAATCGAAGTCTCCAAGCGGCTCCGCCATGGCGTCGCCTGGAGCAGTGTACCTGAAAGCTTTGTTCTACCAAACTTTTCTACAGGATACCGATATGGATATATCCCTTCCCGGCCCGGATGAAATTCGGGCTGTCATCTCGCAATTTATTGATCTGCGGCTGCAGGAAAAACTCAGCAAGCTGAAACCGGATGAAGTCGAGAAGCGCGACAAGTTGCTATCCGACTATGAATACGAAGCATGGCTGGAAGATGCCGCTCGACGTGTCGGCCAGATTCAGCAAGTTACTCATGCTGCCAAATTCACCCACCCGGATTCCAAGGGCTCTGGTTGTTACTCTGGCGGCAACCAATATGCCGGTGATCAGTATCTCGGCACTCACAGCATTGATCAGATTCGCCCGGATGTTGTGGGTAATGCCGCTGCGCTGGATGTGTATAAGTTTCTGAAATTACCTGTTGGTGACACGACGATTTTTGAACTGGCGGCCAGGGATTCTGCCGAACTAAAAACGGCGATGACCCCGGATGAGGCAAAATCGGACGCGTGGGCCCAAGCCTTTGCCAGTTTGCCTGATGAGAAAAAAGCCATTTCCTCCCATACCTTGGCTAAGCAGCTTTACTGGCCACTGGAGACACAAGGCAACCAGCCAGATTACCACCTGATTTCACCTTTATTCTCCAGTGCGCTGGCGCAGGAAGTCTGGACGCAAATCCGTGAGCATCGTTTTTCTGAAGAGGCCAAAGCGGCCCGTGATGCTCGCTTCAATAACGCCTGGTCTGATCAGGACTCTTTCGAGTACCCCAATGTGGTGGTGCAGAAATTTGGCGGCAGTAACCAGCAAAACGTCAGTCAGTTAAACAGCAATCGCTACGGCGAAAACTATCTGCTGGCTTCGTTGCCACCGCACTGGAATGCGGACTTAATTCGTCCGCCGCTGAAGGTTGATAGCGTTTTCCCCAATGTGTTTGGGCGTCGACGCGAAGTGTTGGCCGCAGTTAAAGATCTGATTCTGTTTCTCGAAGCTCACTATCATCCGGAGCGACCAGCCGATGACCCCAGGAATATGAAAGTTCGGGAGAAGGCTAGGGAGAAAGTCCGGGCTGTGATTGATGAGTTCTTCCATTTCTCTGCCTCTGTCTGGGATCTCGAACCCGGCTGGTCAGCAGATGAAGACTGCAACCTGCCGGTGGAAGAACGCTGTTGGCTCGATCAAGGGCGAGTGCTGATCGATGAAGAATTTGCCAAAACCTATCGCTGGGGAGACTGGAAAGAGCAGGTAGCGGTGCGCTTTGCCAATTGGTTAAACGCCCGGCTGGCCAGCGGCAAGAAAAAACTACCGGTCGGTAAGGCCGAATTTGATGAGTGGAAGAAACTGGTGGAAAAGGAAATCAATCTGTTTCGGGGAGTAGAGGACTAATGGCGATTCATACCGTTTGTTTACTTTCCCGACTGGAGTTAACCGCTGCCAATGCCGTGTCGGGCCCGATGAGCTGGGGCTTTCCGGCTCCGACCGCCTTTACCGGGTTTGCTCATGCTTTGCAGTTGCAACTGAAGGACTGGATTCGGGCAGGCGTCGCCGGTGTTGGCATCGTTTGCCATCGCTTTGATCCACAGATTTCACAGCCTTCTGGAAGCCGGACTTTTGTTTTCTGCCTGAATCGCCATCCTGTCGGCAAAGATGGCAAGCCGCCATCCATCGTCGAAGAAGGCAAGGCCAATCTGGAAATTAGTCTGGTGATTGCTTTGAAGGACGACATCGACCCTGACGACAAGGATGATTTTCTGGATGCCCTGATGAGTACCGTCGCCCGGATGCGCATTGCTGGTGGCAGTATTCGTTTGCCTGAGAACAGTTGGCGCAATCGTCCTGAGTTACTGCATTGGGCGGACGATCTTAAAACCCGCAAAGAGCAGTTTCGAACCCTGTCACGCAAGTTACTACCTGGTTTTGCTCTGGTGCTGCGCAACGACCGGATGCAACAAACACTGAAAGCTTTGAGGCAGCAAGACAACAGCGCTACAGCACTGGATGCCGTTCTGGAGCATGGCCGGATGCGGTTTTCGCCAGAACGGGAGGCCGATCAAAACGATGAGTTGAAAGACAAAGTCCAGTGGCATATCCAGCGTAAACAGGGCTGGACTGTGCCTCTGCCGGTGGGGTACGCCGCTATTTCAGAACGGTACGAGCCCGGTGTGGTACGCAATGTTCGCGATACAACCGTACCTTTCCGGTTTGTCGAAAGCCTGTACTCCATTGGCGAATGGCTTGGCCCGCACCGTATTGACCGACTTGAACAAATGCTCTGGACGCATCAGCACGACGCGGAAAAGGGGCTTTACCTGTGCCAGAACGACTACGTGCGTTACCTGGCGGTTGAATCAACCGAATCTACTTTCTCTGAATAAGGAATTTCATCATGGCTAAAAAAGATACCCTCAGTGCCTCTGTACTGGCTTTTGAACGCAAACTCGATCCATCCGATGCCATCTTCAGTGCAGGACGCTGGGAAGAGCGGGATTTGGGCAGTCGCTGGCAGTTTGTGAAGAAGCAGGAGAAAGCGGTGCGTGGCACCATCTCCAATCGCCTGAAAACCAAGGATCAGGATCCTGCGAAACTGGATGCCGCAATTGAATCACCGAACTTGCAAACCGTTGATGTGGCGATGCTGCCTAACGACTGCGACACATTGCGGGTACGGTTTACTCTGCGGATCCTTGGTGGTGCCGGTAAACCTTCCGCCTGTAACAACAGCGAATATCAGGCAGCTTTGGCTGGTCTGGTGGGCGGTTATAAAGAACAGCATGGTTATGGAGAATTGGCCGGACGTTACGCCAGTAATCTGGCCAATGGTCGGTTTCTGTGGCGTAACCGTGTCGGGGCTGAAGACATCGAGGTGCGAGTCAGCCATCGGGTGAAAGGAGAAGCGGCAAAGAGCTGGACCTTCAACGCTCATGATTTCTCACTGCGTGATTTTGACTCTGCATCTCAAGACGATATTAAAGCCATTGCTCAGGTAATCGAAGCCGCGTTGGCGGATGATAATGGCTATGCGCTGCTCGATATTCAGGCATATGCACGTATGGGCGAAGGGCAGGAGGTCTATCCATCCCAGGAACTGATTCTGGATAAAGGCGACAAGAAAGGGCAAAAGAGCAAAACCCTGTATGCCGTAGGGGAAGACAAGCTGACAGCGGCCATGCACAGCCAGAAAATTGGCAATGCTCTGCGCACCATTGATACCTGGTATCCAGCAGATGAAGGCAGCGTGGGCCCGATTGCCGTAGAACCCTACGGATCAGTTACTACCGAAGGTAAGGCTTACCGCCAGCCTAAACCCAAGAACGACTTCTATAGCCTGTTGGATGGTTGGGTGGCACAAGGGAAAGTCCCGGAGGTGGGTAATCAGCACTTCGTTATGGCAACTCTGATCCGGGGTGGTGTCTTCGGCTCATCAGACAAGGACTAAGCCATGGACTACTACCTCGACATTACATTGCTTCCAGACCCGGAATTTGAAGAACAGGTCTTGTTAAATGCCCTGTTCTCCAAATTTCACCGAGGCATGAGCCAGACCGTGCCCGGTGCAGTTGGCGTCAGCTTCCCGGATGTGGCGACACGCCTGGGAGGACGAATGCGTTTACACGGCAGCGCGGAGGCACTCGACAAACTGATGAGCAGCGGTTGGATGAAAGGGCTGGGAGATTACACCCGAGTGTCAACCGTCGAGCGGGTTCCGGCAGATTGCCAGTACCGAACCGTCAAGCGAGTGCAAGCCAAAAGCGCCTGGAACAAACGCAAACGCTCCATTGCCAAGGGTTGGCTGACCGAGGAAGAAGCTGAAGCCAAAATACCGGACAGCCAGCAAAAAAAACTCAAACAACCGTTTGTACAGATCAAAAGCCTGTCGAACGGCAACGATATGCGTGTGTATATCGAGCATGGCGAACTGCTGGATGCACCGGCTACAGGGACGTTCAACAGTTATGGGTTAAGCAGTACCGCGACGATCCCCTGGTTCTGACCCTTTTTTTTGCCTGAATTCCAATCCCTTGATTTTAAAGGGTTTGGATATTTTCTGAAAAATAGGGTGAAAATAGATAAAAGCAAGGAAGCTCTTTAAAAAATAGCAGGTTAGCTATAGATTGCTACAGTTCGCTGCCGCACAGGCAGCTCAGAAACGAAAGGCAAGCGCAACGAAGCCCACGACTGTGTTCGCTGCCGCACAGGCAGCTCAGAAAACCACCGCAATTATGGCACCCTCGTTGATGCTGTTCGCTGCCGCACAGGCAGCTCAGAAAGAAAACCGAAGGCCAACTGGCATCTATGAACAGTTCGCTGCCGCACAGGCAGCTCAGAAAGTGCTGCAGGTCGGCGACTGTCACTGTTTTCCGTTCGCTGCCGCACAGGCAGCTCAGAAAACTTCAATAACAGCCTCTTCACCGTAGAAAGCGTTCGCTGCCGCACAGGCAGCTCAGAAAAGGGTGGGGGCAATTTTTGCTGGTTGTTAGCGGTTCGCTGCCGCACAGGCAGCTCAGAAAATCCTAGGCCATCCCAGGCCGAAACGCCGGTAGTTCGCTGCCGCACAGGCAGCTCAGAAATCATAGGCATGGGATAGTAAAAGTCACTTTCAGTTCGCTGCCGCACAGGCAGCTCAGAAAACACGCTAACGCCAACGGCCGCCAAAACCATTGTTCGCTGCCGCACAGGCAGCTCAGAAAAATATCCACCCGCTGCAATCGATAGCACCGACGTTCGCTGCCGCACAGGCAGCTCAGAAAGACAGTAACTACGTATCGCTCTACGTTGGGTCGTTCGCTGCCGCACAGGCAGCTCAGAAACGTTGGAACCATTAAAAAAGGTACTCCCGGCAGTTCGCTGCCGCACAGGCAGCTCAGAAAAGTGTAAATGGCACCCCCGGCAGGATTCGAACGTTCGCTGCCGCACAGGCAGCTCAGAAAAATATCCCGCTGTTCGCCCTGATCACTGCCGCGTTCGCTGCCGCACAGGCAGCTCAGAAAACCAGGGTGATAGACGCCGGTTCAAATACACAGTTCGCTGCCGCACAGGCAGCTCAGAAACATCACAGATGAAAGCTACTCAGTGAGGCGCAGTTCGCTGCCGCACAGGCAGCTCAGAAATTGATGGCCCGGGGTCTTTTTTTATCGAATCTGTTCGCTGCCGCACAGGCAGCTCAGAAATCAACGATGCCGTGGGCAATCATCGGTATGTAGTTCGCTGCCGCACAGGCAGCTCAGAAAATTGTGACGGGTAAATCCCGGATCGACATCGAGTTCGCTGCCGCACAGGCAGCTCAGAAAGACACCGCCCAAACAACGCGGCCAATAATAGCGTTCGCTGCCGCACAGGCAGCTCAGAAATGGGATTGTGATCGTACCGATCAGGGTGCGGTGTTCGCTGCCGCACAGGCAGCTCAGAAAATCAACGCCACCGCCGCCGATCTGACCGCCAAGTTCGCTGCCGCACAGGCAGCTCAGAAAGTGATGTCTGGCGCGAGCAACACAGCCATGCCGTTCGCTGCCGCACAGGCAGCTCAGAAATCACGAATCCAACCGAATGTATCAATTACCATGTTCGCTGCCGCACAGGCAGCTCAGAAATGTTTGTCCAGTGCGGCGGCGCTGGCCAGGCGGTTCGCTGCCGCACAGGCAGCTCAGAAAACTGAAACAGGAGCTGAATTTATGATCCTGGAGTTCGCTGCCGCACAGGCAGCTCAGAAAAATGCCTTGGCGGCGTCGGTCTGGTTCAGCTTGTTCGCTGCCGCACAGGCAGCTCAGAAATCGTATTCTTTCACCAGCTCGCTTATCTTTTCGTTCGCTGCCGCACAGGCAGCTCAGAAATGACCACCTACCGCGACGAATTGCGCGACGAAGTTCGCTGCCGCACAGGCAGCTCAGAAAAACCAACATACCAACCAACCAGCCAACCCACTGTTCGCTGCCGCACAGGCAGCTCAGAAAAATGAGCGCGGGGTATTCAGGCCGTTGCCTATGTTCGCTGCCGCACAGGCAGCTCAGAAAATAGATTGTCAGTTTGCTGGCGTCTTTGGCTGGTTCGCTGCCGCACAGGCAGCTCAGAAAAACGCGGCAAAACAGCGGGCGGATGATGCACGGTTCGCTGCCGCACAGGCAGCTCAGAAACAGACGAGCGACAAAACAGCAGAAATGGGCGCGTTCGCTGCCGCACAGGCAGCTCAGAAAAGTCTGTCGAACAGGCCGCCCCTTCTGCGGCCGTTCGCTGCCGCACAGGCAGCTCAGAAAAGGTGCTCCACAACTACACCCAGGGTGGGCGCGTTCGCTGCCGCACAGGCAGCTCAGAAAGTCAATGGATCGGCCGAACACTGCGAACAGCAGTTCGCTGCCGCACAGGCAGCTCAGAAAGTTATCTATCTCATTGATATTTAACGAGTTTTGTTCGCTGCCGCACAGGCAGCTCAGAAAAGGATATATCGTTCGGTTATAGAACCGCTCGGGTTCGCTGCCGCACAGGCAGCTCAGAAAATCGTGAACAACCGGGGCTCTCAATCCCCAGAGTTCGCTGCCGCACAGGCAGCTCAGAAAATCATTCCTGGGTTTTAGCGGGCCACTTGCGAGTTCGCTGCCGCACAGGCAGCTCAGAAAGCCGGGGCCATTCCGTTTTTCAATGCTGAAACGTTCGCTGCCGCACAGGCAGCTCAGAAACGACAGCGGGAGCTTGACGAAAGCAGAATTATGTTCGCTGCCGCACAGGCAGCTCAGAAATGGTGCGCCCATTTCTGCTGTTTTGTCGCTCGGTTCGCTGCCGCACAGGCAGCTCAGAAAAAATCAAGCTACTCTCCAGCAGACATTGAGGTGTTCGCTGCCGCACAGGCAGCTCAGAAATGCTGTTTCTCTGATCTTTTTCATGATCAACAGTTCGCTGCCGCACAGGCAGCTCAGAAACTCACCAGTATCAACAATAACAACCTCACCATGTTCGCTGCCGCACAGGCAGCTCAGAAACACACGATCCGGCAGTCGGTTTTGTTCGCGGCGTTCGCTGCCGCACAGGCAGCTCAGAAACAGCACCAACCCTGACGGTCAACAGCAATCAAGTTCGCTGCCGCACAGGCAGCTCAGAAAGAATACAATGCGAATTTAGACATCCCGGTTACGTTCGCTGCCGCACAGGCAGCTCAGAAATGCTACCGTCTGTGTCATTTTCAGAAGACGACTGCACCAATTGACGGGGCGTAACGCCAGATGTGCAGGCGACTCCTGACAACGCAATATCAGAAGTCATCTGCACCAATCTCGACTATGCTCAATACTCGTGTGCACCAAAGCGAGGTGTGAGCATGGCGTCAGACACATCATTGATTGCCGAGCAAGGCGTGGCCACCCTGCCCGATGCGGCTTGGGCGCAGGCCCGGCAACGGGCGGAAATCATCGGGCCGCTGGCAGCGCTTGATGTGGTCGGGCATGAAGCCGCCGATGCCGCTGCTCACGCGCTTGGCCTGTCCAGGCGGCAGGTGTATGTCCTAATCCGCCGTGCCCGGCAAGGTGCTGGGCTTGTGACGGACCTGGCTCGCAGCCGATCCGGCGGCGGAAAAGGCAAGGGACGCTTGCCGGAATCAGTTGAGCGCATCATCCGCGAGTTGCTGCAAAAGCGCTTCCTGACCAAGCAGAAGCGTAGCCTGGCAGCGTTCCACCGCGAGGTCGCGCAGGCTTGCAAAGCGCAAAAGCTGCGGGCGCCGGCGCGCAACACCGTGGCTCTGCGGATCGCCGGCCTCGATCCGCTCAAGGCCACTCGCCGCCGGGAAGGTCAGGATGCGTCCCGCAGCCTGCAAGGTGTCGGTGGTGAGCCTCCCGCCGTGACCGCGCCACTGGAACAAGTGCAGATTGATCACACGGTCATCGACCTGATCGTGGTGGACGAGCGCGACCGGCAACCGATTGGCCGTCCGTATCTGACCATCGCCATCGACGTGTTTACCCGCTGCGTGCTCGGCATGGTCGTCACGCTGGAAGCGCCGTCATCTGTTTCGGTCGGCCTGTGCCTTGTGCATGTCGCCTGCGACAAGCGTCCCTGGCTGGAGGGTCTGAACATAGAAATGGAGTGGCCGATGAGCGGCAAGCCCAGGCTGCTCTACCTGGACAACGCGGCCGAGTTCAAGAGCGAAGCGCTACGCCGAGGCTGCGAGCAGCATGGCATCCGGCTTGACTATCGCCCGCTCGGGCAGCCGCACTACGGCGGCATCGTGGAACGGATCATCGGCACGGCGATGCAGATGATCCACGACGAATTGCCAGGGACGACCTTCTCCAACCCTGACCAGCGCGGCGACTACGATTCCGAAAACAAGGCCGCCCTGACGCTGCGTGAGCTGGAGCGCTGGCTCACATTGGCGGTCGGCACCTACCACGGCTCCGTGCACAACGGCCTGCTCCAGCCGCCGGCAGCGCGCTGGGCCGAAGCTATCGCGCGGACCGGCGTGCCAACCGTCATCACTCGCACCACGGCTTTTCTGGTCGATTTTCTGCCCATCATCCGCCGCACGCTGACCCGCACCGGCTTCGTCATCGACCACATCCATTACTACGCCGATGCGCTCAAGCCGTGGATAGCTCGGCGCGACCGCTTGCCTGCGTTCCTGATCCGGCGCGACCCGCGCGACATCAGCCGCATTTGGGTGCTGGAGCCGGAGGGGCAGCACTATCTGGAAATTCCATACCGCACCTTGTCGCACCCGGCTGTCACCCTCTGGGAACAACGACAGGCGCTGGCGAAATTGCGGCAGCAAGGGCGCGAACAGGTGGATGAGTCGGCGCTGTTTCGCATGATCGGCCAGATGCGCGAAATCGTGTCCACCGCGCAGAAAGCTACGCGCAAGGCGCGGCGCGACGCGGATCGACGCCAGCATCTCAAGGCAACGGCAGTTCTTTTCAAAACCACGCCACCACCGGACGCGGACATGGCTGACCCGCAGGCAGACAACCAGCCACCTGCCAAACCGTTCGACCAGATTGAGGAGTGGTAGCCGTGGAAGAATATCCCATCATCGACTTGTCCCACCTGATGCCGGTGGCCCAGGGCTTGGCCCGTCTTCCGGCGGACGAACGCATCCATCGCCTTCGCGCTGACCGCTGGATCGGCTATCCGCGAGCAGTCGAGGCGCTGAATCGGCTGGAAGCCCTGTATGCGTGGCCGAACAAACAACGCATGCCCAACCTGCTGTTGGTCGGTCCAACCAACAACGGCAAGTCGATGATCGTCGAGAAATTCCGCCGCACCCACCCGGCCAGCTCCGACGCCGACCAGGAGCACATTCCGGTACTGGTCGTGCAGATGCCATCCGAACCGTCGGTAATCCGCTTCTACGTCGCGCTACTTGCCGCGATGGGCGCGCCATTGCGCCCGCGCCCACGGCTGCCGGAAATGGAGCAATTGGCGCTGGCACTGCTACGCAAGGTCGGCGTGCGCATGCTGGTGATCGACGAATTGCACAACGTCCTGGCCGGCAACAGCGTCAACCGCCGGGAATTCCTCAACCTGCTGCGTTTCCTCGGCAACGAGCTGCGCATCCCGCTGGTCGGGGTCGGCACACGCGATGCCTACTTGGCGATCCGCTCGGACGACCAGTTGGAAAACCGCTTCGAGCCGATGATGCTGCCGGTGTGGGAGGCCAACGACGATTGCTGCTCACTGCTGGCCAGCTTCGCGGCTTCGCTCCCGCTGCGGCGACCCTCGTCGATTGCCACGCTGGATATGGCCCGCTACCTGCTCACGCGCAGCGAGGGCACCATCGGCGAGCTGGCGCACCTGTTGATGGCGGCGGCCGTCGCTGCCGTGGAGAGCGGTGAGGAAGCGATCAACCATCGCACGCTCAGCATGGCCGATTACACCGGTCCCAGCGAGCGGCGGCGGCAATTCGAGCGGGAACTGATGTGAAGCCAGCGCCACACTGGCCACTGCATCCGGCTCCCAGGGAAGGCGAAGCCTTGTCTTCGTGGCTCAACCGCGTGGCCCTTTGCTATCACATGGAGGTGTCCGAGCTGCTGGAGCACGATCTTGGTCACGGCCAGGTTGATGACCTGGACACCGCGCCACCACTGGCGCTGCTGGCGATGCTCTCCCAGCGGAGCGGCATCGAGCCGGACCGGCTGCGTTGCATGAGTTTCGCCGGCTGGGTGCCTTGGCTACTGGACAGCCTTGATGATCAGATTCCAGATGCATTGGAAACCTATGCGTTCCAGCTCTCGGTGCTGCTGCCGAAACTCCGCCGTAGGACGCGATCCATCACGAGCTGGCGTGCCTGGCTGCCCAGCCAGCCGATACATCGCGCCTGCCCGCTCTGTCTGAACGATCCGGAGAACCAAGCCGTACTGCTCGCGTGGAAGCTGCCCCTGATGCTGAGCTGCCCACTGCATGGCTGCTGGCTGGAATCCTATTGGGGCGTGCCAGGGCGGTTTCTCGGCTGGGAGAACGCCGACGCCGAACCGCGCACTGCCAGCGACGCGATTGCGGCGATGGACCAGCGTACCTGGCAGGCACTGACGACCGGCCACGTGGAGTTGCCGCGCCGACGCATCCACGCCGGATTGTGGTTTAGGCTGCTACGCACGCTGCTCGATGAGCTGAACACCCCGCTTTCGACGTGCGGCACCTACGCGGGGTATCTCCGCCAAATCTGGGAATGCTGCGGGCATCCGCTGCGTGCTGGGCAAAGTCTGTGGCGACCGTATGAAACCCTGAACCCGGCAGTACGGTTGCAGATGCTGGAGGCGGCGGCAACGGCAATCAGCTTGATTGAGGTGAGGGATATAAGCCCGCCAGGCGAGCACGCAAAGCTATTCTGGTCCGAGCCCCAAACCGGGTTCACCAGTGGCCTGCCGGCGAAAGCGCCGAAGCCCGAACCCGTCGATCACTGGCAGCGTGCAATCCAGGCCATTGATGAGGCCATCATTGAAGCACGACACAACCCCGAGACGGCACGCTCGCTGTTCGCGTTGGCTTCCTATGGTCGGCGCGACCCCGCTTCCTTGGAACAGTTGCGCGCCACCTTCGCGAAGGAAGGCATCCCCCCGGAATTTCTGTCACATTATGAGCCTAGCCTACCCTTTGCATGCCTTAGACAGAATGACGGGTTAAGTGACAAATTTTGACGTGCAGAGCTTCCCGATGCAAACTGTCACATAATCGAACGTATATGTGACAGGTACAAGATGCTGATTGGCTACATGCGAGTATCGAAGGCGGATGGCTCCCAGGCGACGGACTTGCAGCGCGATGCGCTGGTCGCGGCCGGTGTTGATCCGGCGCATCTCTATGAAGACCAAGCGTCCGGAAAACGCGAGGATCGTCCCGGTCTGGCGAGCTGTCTGAAGGCACTACGGCCAGGCGACACGTTGGTCGTTTGGAAACTGGATCGGCTCGGGCGCGACCTGCGCCATCTGATCAATACCGTCCATGACCTGACCGGACGCGGCATCGGCCTCAAGGTGCTGACCGGGCACGGCGCGGCCATTGACACCACGACCGCCGCCGGCAAGCTGGTCTTCGGTATCTTCGCCGCGCTGGCCGAGTTCGAGCGCGAGTTGATCGCCGAGCGCACCGTGGCGGGCCTGGCCTCAGCACGGGCACGCGGCCGGAAAGGCGGCCGGCCGTTCAAGATGACCGCCGCCAAGCTGCGGCTGGCGATGGCGGCAATGGGGCAGTCAGAGACCAAGGTCGGCGACCTGTGCCAGGAACTTGGCATCACGCGGCAGACCCTGTATCGGCATATTTCACCCAAGGGCGAGCTACGTCCAGATGGCGAGAAGCTACTCAGCCGAATTTGATGCCGACATGAGGCGACGTAGCGAAAGCGTGGTTTGTCTCAATTTGACGGCGGCGAACCGCAAGCGTTCGGTTCGCCGCTCGTTTCGGTCGCAGTGCTGGCCCGCGCCTGGAAACGTTGATAACACTCCAGCCCGCAGAAGTGCTCGACGTACTCCGCGCCTTCCGGTGTGAAGGCGGCATCGAGCGGAATTTCCTTGCAGCACACGCAGCAACTGGTGGCGGTCGGATCATTTGCATTCATGGTGGCACCCCTCCATTGACTGACGAAGACGGCGAATGCCGCCGCCGGCATCGGCTTTGCGAACAGAAAGCCTTGCCCGCGCTCGAACGCTTGGGCCCTCCGCCGTAGTCCATCCATCCGGCCGGGAAGCGCTCATGATCTTTCCCTGAATGCCCGCAACGCCCGCGCCAGTGACAGAAGAAACAGGCCGGTCAAACCGAGCGCCGTGATGACCCAATACTCGACAAGGAATGCACCGGCGGTTGTGCCGGCCAGCACGGCAGCGAGGATGGACAGGTGGCAGGGGCAAGTCAGCACGGCCAGCGTGCCCCACAGGTAGCCGGTGAACGGTTTGTGCGTCTCGGCCGGCATGCGCTCGGGGCTGTTCATGGCAAACTCTCCGCATGCTGTGCCGGCGCGGTCGGCATGGCGGCCAACTGCACTTCCAGATTGGCCAACGCTTCGCGCCGGCGTTCGACGAACTGACGCAGCACAGCAAGCTGCGCGGCAGTTTCATCGCAGTTCGCCGCATCCAGCGCCCGGCACAGCCGCGCCAATGCGCCGAGGCCGATGCCCGCCTCGAAGGCGGCCCGCACGAAGCACAGTCGCTGCAAGGCGGCGTCATCGAACAGGCCGTAGCCACCCGTGGTGCAGGCGACTGGCCGCAGCAATCCGCGCAGCAGGTAGTCGCGCACGATATGCACGCTCACCCCGGCATCAAGGGCCAGCCGGGACACCGTGTAGGCGTTCATCGAACACCTCCTTTTGGTCGGTTCACGGCAATGCATATACCGTTTCGCCGAGTTCAATCCGCGCGCTGCGAATCCGATGCCGGTGCCGTAGAACATTGGGTCGATATCCGATCACGGTGTCCTAGATGACATGGTCTGCAACAGATGTCGATTAAACTCCTGGCCCAAGCCGAAAGCCTCGTGGACACTGACGATCGCCAATCCTTCCAATCCTTGATGCTTGGAGGCCCAGTCTTCCGCCGTCGGGACAGATGCAAAGAAATGTACATGGCAACAGAAGGACTGACGAACGTCGGCTGCTTCCTGCGGCAATACCAAGGACACCGCCATGCCGGCAGGTTCGACAGCCTGTATCTCGCTGGGTGAAACCGTGAGTGAAACGGGTGCTCCGGTTGCAGCGCAATGCGATGAGACGCGAGCTGTACGGCCGATCAGCGCCGGAAATATCAAGGTGTCCAGCGCGCACCAGGCATACAGACGGCGGTCGTCAATTTCAAAGACATACGAAGTCTCGCGCAAGGTGAGGCCGTAGCCGATGATGTTCCCATCTTTGTCATATTCGGTACTGGTGGCCTGTTCGAGTACGGCGGCCACTCGCTCAGCGGGCCAGTCGAGAATCCCGGCAAGTGTCGTTCGTGAAACCGGACGCCCCTTGGCGAGTTCCCGCAGTAGCGGGACCAAGAGATCCGCAGTACCATTGGTACGATTGACCGAAGTGAGACGTTCTAAAATATATGGGGCGAGCTTCATGGTTCCATCTCCTTTCATCCTGCGCAGCAGGACAATTGTTTGACATCCTTGGTGAAGGTCTGCGCCGCGAGCTTCAGCCCCTCGACCATCGTCAGGTAGGGGAACAACTGGTCAGCCAGTTCCTGTACGGTCATGCGGTTACGGATCGCGAGCACCGCCGTCTGGATCAGCTCGCCCGCTTCCGGGGCCACTGCCTGTACCCCAATGAGTCGTCCGCTACCTTCCTCGGCTTGTCCTTTCGAATTTGAATTGGATAGCGTAACCTTACTTCCGTACTCATGTACGGAGTCAAGCGGTATGGAAAATAATTTGGAGAACCTGACCATTGGCGTTTTTGCCAAGGCAGCCGGCGTCAACGTGGAGACCATCCGGTTCTATCAGCGCAAGGGCTTGTTGCCCGAGCCGGACAAGCCCTATGGCAGCATTCGCCGCTATGGCGCGGCGGACGTGACACGGGTGCGATTCGTGAAATCGGCCCAGCGGTTGGGCTTCAGCCTGGATGAAATCGCCGAGTTGC
>TARA_R110002167_G_C12705698_1_pt1 | contig 17555 bp, 13 predicted proteins | sample TARA_R110002167 | Tara Oceans TARA_R110002167 (sample SAMEA4398238) | marine metagenome | biome: Polar Biome; feature: [MES] marine water layer (ENVO:01000295) within the mesopelagic zone...; material: water (ENVO:00002006), including particulate matter (ENVO:01000060) such as...... | reverse complement strand
AAATATTTCAAAGAACTATTTTAGATTTTAATGGGACAGTAATGATAGTAAATCTTTAATCTTGGTAAATGTCTATCGTATAATTCGTATTTTTTATTGTGTTTGCCCTATGGTTATGCTATGATTAGCAAAGGAATTTTTAACGCTATAGTTTTTCGACATTTATTTCCATTACCACAACCCAGTTTACAACAATAAAAAAGGAACAACAAAAACTGATGCTCCTTTTTGCACTTAAACCAACTCAACTCATATCATTGTCTTTCTTTTAGTAAAATATCTGATTTATGAGGCTTGGTTGCCTCAGGTTCCTTCTTGTGCCAATAGGAAGCAAGAATAGATCCGGTTATGTTCATCAGGGGGCCGAAAACAGCTGGTGCCAGACCCATGGTTGCTATCTTGCCCAAGGAATTGGCTATACCTGAGGCGAGGCCACCATTCTGCATACCTACCTCCAGAGCAATCGTACGTGAATCCTGCTCATTCAATCTCAATAGTCGAGCATACCAATACCCCAGCATATAGCCAAATAAGTTGTGGATAAGCACCAGTAGCATTAAGATTCCGCCTATATCTAACAGACTATCTCTGCCAGCAGCAGTTATAACCACAATTATAAGGCCTATGCCCAACATGGAAACTAGGGGAAGGGCCTTATCCATCCATTTACCCTTGTCCCCTCGTAATTGATTCAATAGAATACCTGCTCCCAGAGGCAAAATAATCATCTTTATAATACTCCACATCATATCCATCACATCTATTTCTATAAATTCGCCAGCCAAGAGTTTCATTAGAAGTGGTGTTACGAAGGGTGCGAGTAGTGTAGAGATCGAGGTTATCGTGATGGAAAGCGCTAGGTTAGCCTTAGCTAAATATGCCATTACATTCGATGCCACCCCACTAGGGGAACACCCTATCAGAACAATACCTGCTGCAATCTCTGGCGGGAAATTGCTGAGTTTCGCAAGAGCAAAGCCCATGAAAGGCATTATCCCCAATTGCGCGGTAACCCCGACCATGACACCTTTGGGTGACTTAACAACTTCGGCAAAATCACTAATTCTCATGGAGGTTCCCATTCCGAACATAATGAGTTGGATCAAAGGTATTATCAAAGCGGTAAGTTTAAAATCGCCTATCTGCAGAAAATATTGTGGGTAATAGAGCGCAAGCGCTACTCCAGCGAATATCGATGCTGTAAAGACATAACTGTTCAAGGATTTGTATCCACTGAAACCAAGGGCTAGAAGTGCAAAAAAAGTCATTATTAAAAGACCGACTTGTTCAATGTTTCCGGTAAAGATTATGACCAGGATTACAAGCAACAATAATGCAGCCATGCCAAGGCTAACGGAGTAAATATTTAATTTTTTCAAAATAAGTTGGTTTAGGGTGTTCGATATTAGTTGGGTAGCTTATAGGCCTGTCTGGCAAGTAATTTCCATTTTCCTTCGTCATTTTCTTGATAAACCTGCATATTTCCAATGCGTATATCAACAACTTCGCCTTTATTGGTTGCTTTGGCTTCAAATATATGTCTGACAATTGCTACCCTATCAACTATATGTACACTTTGCTCAGGATTAGTGATAGCCGAAAAATTAAGCGATCCATGGACCACATCTTCAATAAATTCACTTTTGTTCTGTGTCAAACCACTGGAATGGCCATATATCAAGTCCTTTGAGGTTAAATGTCCCAGCTGTACACTATCTTCATTTACCATGGCATTATTAAGTTGGATAATGGTCCGTTCAACTTTTTCTTGTTTTGATAAAAGATTCAAGTCTGTTGTTTTTAGATTGTCCTTTCCAAGTTTTTCTTTACTCGTATCATGCTTACAAGCCACCACAGAAAAGGTAATCCACAAGGCTATAATTATTTGATTTTTCATTTTCAGCATTGTTATATTAATTATCATTTCGAATAGGGGTTTTTCACCATGTTCTTTCGTCTAAAATTTTATCCAGTTTTTCTTTGGTCATCGTGCCCAGTTCAGGATGTTGTCCTAGCCACTGAAGGAAGTTTTTCTTTATTTCACTAGTCCACTGGTTGTCAATCTCACCTGTTGAGTATTTTTTGGACTTAACCATTTCGAAGCCGAATAAATCTTTGAGTGCAACAAATTCAGCAGTACTTACGACTTGTTCTGCTAGGTGGGCAGGAACAAATAGCACTCCTTCTTCCTTAGCTAATACTAAATCTCCAGGTAATACGATCGCGCCACCAATCCTAATAGGGACATTTAGCCCCATGAGTACCATTTCTTCCAGAAAAGAGGGGTGGAAATCGCGCACAAATGCATTGAATCCCTCTATTTCGCCAATTGCCTCTAGATCCCTTGCACTGCCGTTAAACACAACACCATTCCCAGATTTACTGTAAATTGAAGTGGCCAAGGTCGCCCCCATCAAAGTGCCAGCTTTAATTTTACCGTAACTATCGGCTACATATACATCACCTGGGGAAAGCATCTCAATTGGCCAGGAATTGGTATTGCCTTTACGCCCTTGTGAATTAACACCTCTTTCTTTAATACTTTTCTCAATATCTGGGCGGCTAGGAAAGAACATAGCAGTAAGTGCGCGACCAACTACTGAAACTTTATTGTGAACCATTTTCCAGTTACCTTCAAACTGATTGTTGTAGCCCTTGTTTTTAAGAACTGTCCAGGCATCATCAATTCCAATTCTTTTTGCTCTTTCCAATAGTTCTTCAGGTATCTTTGGTCTCCCGTCATCAAAGCGTTCCCCTTTCCACTCAGAAGTTAGAAAAATAAGTTCGCTTTTTGGTATTGTCTGGGCATAGGTAGCCGATGCCCAGAATACCATGAAAAAGATTAGATATAGAGTTGACTTTTTCACACTCATAATTGTTACTGTTTTAATAATTGTATGGGTAATTGTTTGTAACCTTTTTTTATAAATGCTTTAGTGCTTCCTTTTCTCTATATAGTTGTCAATGTCTTTTTGGGTTACCGTCAATGGTTTGGGGTATTTGGCAACCCATGCTTTAAATTCATTACTTATAGTATCAGACCAATCTCCATGTATTGCCCCTGTAGGATATTTATTTTGTTGTAATAGATATCTTTCAAATTCATCGTTAAGAGAGGTCAGCTCAGAAGCAGAAACCAAATCATTAACCATATGGGCAGGAATAAATGCAACGCCGTACTCATTTGCAAATACAATATCTCCTGGGAATACAGTTACTTGCCCAATACGAATAGGAGCATTGATGGATGTAGGAGTCATATCTTTAATAGCTGATGGATGATGTCCTTTGACCCATGCATTGAAGCCATTAGTATCCTTTAATTCTTGCATGTCCCTAACAGATCCATAGAAGATTACTCCTTTGCCTGTTTTTCCATAAATGGAATTGCCTAGGCTAGAACCAATCAAAGTGCCATCTTTAATTTTTCCGAAACCGTCCGCTACATAGATATCATTTTTGTCCAACACGTCTATGGGCCATGTATTGATTCCTCCTTTTTGGGAACGTCCTTCCAATTTACCCTGGGCTCTCACAATACTGTCCAAATCTGGTCTTGTTGGCATAAATTGAGCTGTCACTACTCGCCCTGTCATGGTTTCACCTGGCTTCAGTACAATCCAATCTATTTCTACCTGATTATGGTATCCTTTGTTCCTCATATAGCCCCATACCTGTTCCAAGGTTGCATTTTCCAAGCGTTCCAGAACAAGGTCGGAAACCATTGGACGCCCATCCTTAAATCTTTCTCCTTCCCATTGGGATGTCAAAGTCTTAACATACTCAGGTGAAGCACCAACACTTTGGGCAGATATTGAGAAACCTCCCAAGACAATCATTGCCACTAATAAAATTGCTGTTTTTTTCATTTTTAGTTTTTTTGAATTAATAATTTTTACATTGTATTTAATTGTCCCTTCTTTTTGCTTCTCGCTCTTCCATATAGCTTTTCAATTCTTCTATGGGCATTGGTAAATTCGGGTATTTATCTATCCATTCGTTAAAATCCTTTTCCAAAACGTCATCATCTACTGCAAATCGCTCATTCACATATCTATATTTATTCGTATTCATTGCAAATTTGAGATACTCATCATAAAGCGCTGTATGTTCACCGGCTATTACCACTTTCTGCGCCAAATGCGGCGGTATAAAAATTACTCCTGTAGATTTGGCAAGTACCACATCGCCCGGTAAAACGGAAGCTCTACCTATATGGATAGGAGCATTAACACTTGTAATCATCATTTGCTTAATGGCCGAAGGGTCAGAACCTCTGATCCAGTGATTAAATCCTTCTATTTGCGATAAACCTTCCACATCACGCAATGAGCCATTAAATATAACCCCTCTTTTACCTGCTTTATAAATGGCGTTTCCAAGGTTGTCGCCAATTAGCGTTCCTTCTACCATTTTGCCATAGCTATCGGCTACGTACACATCACCGTTTAATAATTTTAAAATGGGCGCATAATTGGTGACGGGTGTTTCAGTGCCTTCTTTTTTAGCTTGTTTCTGTACATAGTTGTCAAAATCTTTTCTTAAGGGCATAAATTGTGCTGTTACAACCCTGCCGGTCATAACCTTTTCGGGATGTAAAATTTCCCAACCATTTTCATAGTTACTTGCAAAATTTTCGAATTGATTCTCATACCCGAAGTCACGTAGTGAACCCCATACTTCCTCCATGGATAGTGCCTTTAATCTCTCAAGGAGTTTATCGGATACCTTGGGTCTTCCATCTGGTGTACGTTCACCTGTCCATTCGGACGTTATTGCCTTGATAGTTTCTGGTTGCCAAACCACATTTTGTGACTGTAGATTTAAAACAGCACAGACAATAGTAATCATTGATAAAAATATTTTTTTCATGATGTTCTTATTTTATGATTAATTCACACATTATGACTTCCTTTATTAAGGAACCCTTACTTTAATCAATATTTTCTTTATTGAATCATAACCATTCAGTTTGAAGGCCGGGCGATGTATGTCTACTGGGGAGAATATAAAAAAGATGCCAGGTTTGGCTTTATAGAAATTACCATCTTCCACTGAATAGTTTGCCACATCCTTTTTCGAATCATACACTTCGGTCGATTGGAATTTGGAATTTGTCAAGGATGCTACACCCATGCCCGCTTTGCCCTTTACTATATATTGCAAATCGTTGAAATTCTGATGGGTTTCCCATTTTATTTCCTCTATGTTCTTAGGAGGTCCTTCTGAAACAAATGCTGTAACATTGCCTTCGTCGATTACATATTTTCCTGGTTCAAGACTTTCCAAATCATTTGAAGCTAGAAACTCAAATGCCTTATTCCACCAATTCGGATTAGAACAATATTGCCTTGCCAGTTCCTCCTTGTTAATTGACTTATGAGGGTTCAATTGAACTCCCTTCAGCCAAATTTGGCTTTTATACCATTTGGAGACGCTTTCCTTGTTGCAAGGGGTTCCGATACTTTGTGAATATGCACTTGAGGTACACAACAAAATCAACAATAGCATCGGAACCTTCTTTACAGATAGTTCTCTAGAGATCCCTGTTATTATCATTTTTCGGAATTATTTAAAAATGTTAATATCCAGGGTTTTGTTGGAATTCTTCGCGGTTGGTAAGCCTGTCGATCATATTACTTGGAATTGGCCTGAGCAAATGTTTTTCCTCAACATTATTCCGTCCCAAAGTGTTGTAAAGTTTTACTCGTTCGATCAGCTTTCCAGTTCTTTTCAAATCCGACCATCTTAACCTTTCGGCACCTAATTCCAATGCCCTTTCATCCAAAATAAAATCGATGTTAAGTTGAGCCTCAGTGATTTCCATTTCAGCTATTTTATCCGGCCAAGCAGCCCGACGTCTAACTACATTTATGTGTTCAACTGCCTCTGGGTTACTTCCCTCTTTCATATGAGCCTCAGCGGCGATTAAGTGCATTTCGGCCAAGCGTATTTCAATTACGTTCTTGGTTCCAATTCCACTATTGATAGACGGCCGCAAAGGGTCTTTATATTTCCGCATATGGGGAAATAATTCACGGGACCCAGTAGGGATTTCGCCGTTATAGAGATCATTTATATCAAATACACCATATCTTTGTTCGAGTTCCAACTCTTCATCCGCAGGGATGTCCCATGGTACGTATATGAAAGCCGTGTCTCCAATTTGCATGTTATCCTTGAGTGTTGACTCATTGTTGGCTATCCAAGCTGTTTTCCAGGATTTAGCAAATCTTGAGTCATTCTCACGATTGGAGGCTAATAAATCCAAATAATAGCGTGTGGCGACAAAACGTGGCCAAGGGCGGTCATTTTCAAGGGCCCGTGTCATTCCGGGTTGTAAATCGTATCTCGGTGTAAAGTATAGAAAATAGGCATTTCCTGCACCATTTAGGCGTTCATCCTGTGAGAACTGGATCGACCATATAACTTCCGAATTCACCCTGTTGTCAACATCCCAAAGACGAGAGTAGTCACTCAGAAGTTCAAAACTATAGTCATTGATTACTTTTTCGGCATATTCTGCGGCATTAATATTCTGCCCAAGGGTAAGATAAACCCTGGCTAACAATGCTTGAGCTGCGGGTTTTGTGGCCCTTCCAAATTCACCTTGTGCTTCTGGGAGATTCTGTTCAGCAAACAGTAAATCCTGAACAATTTGTGCATAAACTTCTGCCTCGGTGGCCCTGGTAGCCGTTGTAGTTACTTCTGTAACTTCCTCTGTAATTAAGGGAACACCTCCAAAATGCACAACTAAAATATGATAATACCAAGCTCTCAGAAAGTACGATTCGGCAACTTTTGCATTGACCTCACTTTCAGACATCTCCTCTACTTCTCCTGCCCTTGATATGGCCGTGTTGCAAGCCGCTATTCCTTGATAGAAAGGTGACCATAAATTCCATAGTACCGGGTTAGCCGGTTGGATACCTGAATTATAGGCGTTGAATTCTAAAAACGTACCGTCTGAACCGTTGGTCCATAGATCTGTGCCAAAAAGTACAAGAGGTGCAAAATTATTTCCTCCGGCAAACAGTGATCGCGTAAAGGTATAGTTTGAGTTTACTAAATCCTTGTAACCCTTTTCGGTTTTAAAGTAAGAATTAATAGGGGGAGACACAATTTTCTCCTCGTCTAGAAAATCGCTTGAGCAACTAAGCAAAAATGTAGTGCTAGCAACACATACTAAAATTATATAGATAAGTCGTTTCATAACTAATATTGTTAAAATTGAATGTTAATGCCTAGGATGACGGTTCTAGTAGCTGGATAAGATGAAATGCTCCTTCTTCCGTCAACAACAGTTCCAATTAAGTCTGGTTGCATATTGAAATCTCTCATTTCAGATTTCGTCCAGAAGGCTAAATTTTCAGCTGACAAGTATAGCCTCGCACTGCTAAGTGGTGTCTTTTCTATCAGCGTTTCGGGAAAACGGTACCCCAATGAAATCTGACGTAAACTAACTAAACTGGCATCCCTGTAAGTCAGAGTGCTACCATACAATCCACTTCCTTCATACAATTGGTTGGGCCTAGGATAATCGTTAGTTGGATTGGAAGGAGTCCAATAATCAAAAACCAACTTATTGTATCTCTTTTTTGAGAAAGGCGCAAATGATTCAATAGACGACATGCCTCCCCAGCGTATATAGGTCTGGAATGAGAAGTCGAAATTTTTATATTTAAAACTGTTAGTAATATTGCTGACAAAATCTGGTTGTGGACTACCCAAGACCATTCTATCCGCATCTGTAATTGCACCGTCATTATCCACATCCAACACTTTTATCTGGCCAGGATCTTCTCCAAAGCTAGCAGCTTCGGCTGCTTCATTTTCTTGCCAGATGCCAATTTTTTTAAAGTCATAAAAGACTTCAATAGGTTCGCCAATAAACCATCTGTTCCCAATGTCATCAACTTTTCCATTATAGAGCTCGTCTATTTCTGTATTATTTAGAAAAAAGGTGAAATCGGTTTGCCAATTGAAATCCTCTCCGGCAATATTTACGGAGTTTAATGCTAGTTCAAAACCATTGTTTTTAGTTTTTCCAACATTTTGTAGAACCTGATCAAATCCTGAAGTGATAGGAAGTTTACGGAACATTAGCAGGTCGTAGGTATTGGTGTTGTATATATCCATACTTCCTGTAAGTCTTCCATTGAAGAATCTAAAATCAAGACCTAGATTATAAACTGCAGTAGTTTCCCACTTCAGGCTTCTGTTTTCCAACTCGGTTGGATAGTAACCAAAACCAGGAGCTTCATTCCAAGAGTACGCACTTCTAGTAACTCCTCCTTGAGTTTGGTATGGACTGATTCCTTGGTTACCCGTAACACCATAGCTTAATCTTATCTTTAGATCATCAAGCCAATTTTCAGCACCTTTCATGAAATTCTCGTCAGAAATTCGATAGGCAAATGCCGCGGATGGAAAGTAACCCCACTTATGATCTTGCGAGAATTGAGAAGCACCATCAGCACGGATGGACAAGGTCAAAAGATATTTGCTGTCATACCCATAAAATACTCTTCCTGCATAAGACAATAAATCTGTTTCAATTAAATCTGATCCCACAGAATTTACTAAAGTAGCACTTCCTAAATTGTGATATCTTGCTTCCTCATAAGGAAGGTCACTCACCCCAGCCCCACTGGTTTCAATCCTTGTTGATTGAATTCCTTGGATAGCTGTGACAGTCAGTTGATGCTTTTCATTGTATAGTTTATTGTATGTGAGGATACTTTCATATAATAGTAGATTGTCCACTAAATTGTCTACCTGGGCTGTCGCGGTACCCAAGTTTCTGGCTAATGAGTAATACCCTGCAGATTCCTTTGCAGTTTGCAATTTGAAATTGGTGCCAAGGTTTAATCTGTAGGTTAAGTCTGGGGTAATTTTGGCCTCACCAAAAACGTTTAAAACAGCTCCCCAGCTTTTACTGTCCCATCTATATGAATCATAGATGTAATCGGCTAATGGATTCAATAACAAGCCGTCAGCAGTAGCTGTGAATCGGGGTGTTCCATCGTCTTCATATAATTTTCCAAGTGGACTGGACTGAAAAGCCTGGAATAATGCTGCACTGGACCTTCTCTGGTTTAAAGAATGGTTAAGAAGAATTGAAGTTCCTCCAGTAAAAATGGGAGAAAATGTAAAATCCAAATTCGTTCTTATGCTGTATCTATCGAAGGATTCACCAGGAATTATTCCGTCTTGATTAAAATAGTTTCCTGAAACGTTATATTTAACGGCTTCCGAACCACCTCGGACGGTTAATTGATGCTTCTGCTGAATACCATTCTCATAAAGCATGTCTTGATAATTCAGTCCCTTGCCTCCGTTTCTAATGGTCTCAATTTCTATTTCATCAAATATTATTGCATCGGTTGCATCATCGGTTCCGCCTTCAGGGTAATCCCCAATTGCACGATAGGCTTCCCTGGCAATTTCAGCATATTGCAGTCCGTTTGCATATGGGATAGTGCCATAGGCTGTAATAGGTCCTGCAAAACTTTCGAAAATAAATTTAGGAGCACCTGTTACTCCTCTTTTGGTAGTTATAATGATAACACCATTAGCTCCCCTAGCTCCATAAATTGCTGTAGAAGAGGCATCCTTAAGGACATCAACACTTTCAATATCATAGGGGTTGATGTCATTTAGGGTGCCATAATAGGGAGATCCATCTAAAATAATAAGCGGATCATTTGTGGCTGTGAATGAACGCTGCCCCCTAAGCTGCAATTGGCTAGAAGATCCGGGGCCTGTTCCTGAGGCAACTATGTCCAATCCAGGAATTCGCCCAACCAAACCGCCGTCAATAGAGGTCATTGGAATGTCTGCGATATCCTCGGTACTTACAGAAGCAACTGAGCCTGTGATATCCTTACGCTTTTGTGTTCCATATCCAACTACCACAACCTCGTCCAAGGATTCCGAATCCTCCTGCATAACAACGCTAATAGTAGAGGATTGCCCAATGGTTATTTCTTGGCGGGCATAGCCGACTGAGCTAAATACCAATATTGATTCTGGGCCCGATACCTCTATAGAATAATTACCGTCAAAATCTGCTGCTACACCATTGGTGGTGTTTTTTTCCACTACATTTACACCTGGAATGGGCACTCCTTGACTGTCGGTAATGGTACCACTAACGGTTTGTTGGACTATCTTTATTTTTTCTTTTGGTACCTGAATTTTATTAGCTGCTCCTTTAGGTGCCGTATCTTTATTTACTCCTCGTTTAAGTACAATTTGATTATTTACAACTTTGTAAATAACAGGTTCACCTTGAAAAATTATATCTAGAATTTCCGCTATTTTCTTGCCTTTTACTTTGAGCGAGATGATTTTTTTATCATTGATTTCCCCACTTTTGTAGAAAAACATGAAATCACTTTTCGATTCTATTTCTTCAAGTACATTTTGGATGGTAGCATTTTCAATGTTCAGGTTTATTTTGGTTTTTTGCGAGTAAGAGTTTGCTTGTACATTAAACAAGGCGCATACCAAAAGAACAAATGAGAGCTTCATAGTTCGGTTCTTATTAAGAATATTCCCCAGCAAAGTGGGAAACCAATCTAATTTTTTCATAATTTTGAAATGGTTTTGATTAGTTAATTACGATTCTACTTAAAATCAATCCTTGTCGGGAAGTGCTGGAACACTTCCCGATTTTTTTTATTAATTTATTTTACCATAGGCTATCTGCTTTTATTTATTAGTGATAATGATTTTTCCATTTTTGATTTGATAATTAAAATTTGCACTTTCTTTAAAGGTATCCATCAACTGAAGGATTGTTTCATTTTTAAATTTCCCTGTAAAGCGTGTAGTGTCTAGTTCCGAATATTGATTTTCTATCTCAACGTTATATCGACGTTCTATTTTTTTTACGATTTCAGGGAATGATTGATTATTGAAAACGAGTAGGTTTTGAGTCCAGCTAATATAATCTTCAACATCAACTACATTTATGTCTAATCCATCAGGTACCAGGGACGCTTTTTGACCTGGTTTTATGATCATTGGCTCTTTTTGGATTGTATTGATACCGTGGTTGCTAACAGATACGCTTCCTTCCACCAATACGGCATGTTTTATAGAATCATCATAGGAGCTGACATTGAAATGTGTGCCCAATACTTGAACTTGCAAGTCCTTGGCTTGGACAATGAAAGGGTTGGTTTCGTCTTTCGCCACTTCAAAATAAGCCTCTCCGTCTAAATAAACTTCTCTGTTTTTTCCAGAAATGAAATTTACAGGGAAACGTATATTTGTGTCTGCGTTAAGATGTATCTGGGTCCCGTCTGAAAGTACAAGTTTAAATGTTTTGCCCTTGGGTACTTTTAACTCATTGTAAACTAAATCGGTTGAGTTTTTATCTTTTTGATATTTTAATACATCACCTTGTTGAATAGCAATAACATTACCGGATTCATTAGTAATCTGACCATTTACGTTTTCATTGAGATTGTTTTTCTCATTGGCCGTTTGTAAAACAATCATTTCCTCATTAATATTAAGAGAATCATCTTGATTGTTTGCCTGCTTGAAGTAAAATTGTAAGGCAAGCGCCAATCCGACAAATACAGCGGCGTATCTTACCCAATTCTGAGAAAATAATTTTCTTATTTTGGAATGATTTTGGGTTTTTCTTTTATGGATAATCTTATTCCACAATTCTTCCTCAATGGATTCCTTGAAATTAAAATTGGATCCAGTGTAAGAATCGTTTTGGTAAGAATCCAAAAAGCTCTCCAATAACTGTTCTTCAGCTTCGGAACATTTTCCGTTAAGATACTTTTCAATTAAGCGTTTGGCTTTTTTTGGATTAACGTACTTCATTAACAATTAACTTAGTGGATAGATTATGTCTTACTACCTAAGTACCAAAATGTGCAAAAGAGTACCATGTTGATTTTGTATTTTTTTAATATTTTCGCAAAATATTATATAAAATATTGCTGTAGTACCAATATTTTAAGGATGTAAACGCTAATATGTTATTTATAAAAAAACGCAAAATTTTTCTTGTTGAAGAAAAACTTGCTTAAGATTAATGGGAAATTAGAGGGATAGAAAGTACGCGACTATTTGGTATATGACTAGTTGCTCTGGGGAGATTTGCTCTCTTATTTTTTTAATGGCAAAGCTTATTTGGTTTTTAACAGATTGTTTGGAAAGGCCAAGTTCACTTGCAATCTCTTTATTTGATTTTTCCTCAAATCGACTCATTATAAAGATTTGTCTGCATCTAGGAGATAAATGATGAACCAAATTGTGAATTAATGATTCCAACTGATCGAACTCCATTTTTCTTGATGCATTCAAGGAGGCATCTACTAAGTTCAATCGGGTTACGTCTTCCTGGGTAAAGCGATGGCCACGCAAAGATTTAAATATTTGAAATTTTACCGCTTGGTAAAGATAAGCTTTCAGATGGGTAATATTATTTTCGTTTCTTTTTTCCCAAAGCTGGATGAAAACGTTTTGCAGAATATCTTCACAAATTTCTTTCTGTTTAAAAATATTCATAGCGTAAACAAAAAGCTTCTCAGCATATTTGGAGTAAATGGCCCGATAAGCAATTTCGTCATTATTTCTAATACGTGCGAGTAATTCTTGATCGCTACTCATGTTGGTTTGGTGGTTGGAATTGTTATAAAGCTAAAAATTTAATTCATATAATAATAATTTGATAATAATATTCTTACAAAATAAAAATATGCTAATTGTATTAAAAAGACATTTGGTACTCTAATTAGCTTTTTGATAAATGAGAAGTTATTTTGTTATTCATTACACGGATATAACAAGTCTAAGGAATTTCAATTCGAGTTTAAAATTTAAGAAAGGGTCTTGATTGTACTTAACAAGTTAAAGTATTATGTGGTTGATATTAGGTTGGTGGTTATGTGTTGAGGATAGGGTGTTTTTTTCTCACCTGTGGTGTTTTTATATCAGTGTATGGTGAAATTGTGGTGCACCTATGGTTTTTTTTGTACCTCTATGGTGAATGTCGTGAAAATCATCCTTCATTGCGTTTTATACTAGTTGCTGCTATGGTGCAGGTGTGGTGCAACTAGGGTGTTTTTTAAGCGTACTTTGGGCGAATAATGGTGAAAAACTTGCACTCAAAGGGTAATTGGCTAGAAGTCATGTGGAGCAAGTGTGGTGTACCTGTGGTGTTTTTTTATTTACTGTTTGGGGTAATAGGAGTGAGAAACCAAGGTTCATAGGCATGGAAGGCAGGGTGTCCTATGGTGAAGGGGTGGTGTTTTTTTTGATGAAAGTAGGCAAAGGAGCGGAGCTAATTATAGAAATTGAAAAAAGAGTCGTTTAAGTAAAATAAAAATATTTACTTCAAGGAACTGGACTAGTGCTTTTCATAGGATCAATTGTTAGCTTTTGCTATTTATATGTTTAATGATTGTATTAAACATATTCATCTCTTTATACTGTAATATGGTCTCTAATCCGCGTTTGTCTAAAAATTCATTAGCTTCCTCAATATTATTAAATAAATTATAAAATTTCAGATGGTTGTACATTAATAAATAAAGAATATTCCTTTGAATATGATGGCAATAAACAGTAATACTATGGTTTAATACTTCTGTACCTTCGTGTACAAATTCATTTCTGTAATTTTTGATTGCTTCTAAAATTTGTTTTTGAAGGGGTCTAGACTCTTTATGAAAGACTACCAAGCATCTTTTAATTATTACATCATTTTTATAGGTTGATAATAAATTTTCTAAGGCTGTCCAAGATTTAAGAAAACAGCTTTGTTTATCAGGTTCATCAAATGCGTTAACATATAATCCTAATCCGAAGCATATACTTTCATTGAGTTTTTTATTGGATAAATTGATTCTTTTAAGATACCAATTAATTCTTTTTTTTAAATTAAATTTATTATCATTCTCTAGATGATAAGTCTTGTCATAGAAATTAGGCTCATACCAATAATTGTTATCATTAATTGTTTTTCCATTTTCAAAATGTAAAGTTGAGAATTCACCTAGTCTTACTTGATTAATTGGTTTGTCATCCTTTCCAAAAACTATTTTTATTCGTGGATTTAATGTTAGATTAAGTATTGCCCTAAATACTCCTAAATTTCTTAAAGATTCTTCGAATGTATCAATATCATTCTTTCCTTTTGTAATTACTATTATTTTTAAATAATCAGTATTGTTGTCATTTACAAATTTTTCCGCCAATAATTTTTTTCTATTTATCGCAAATTCTTTTGGGTAAAATTTTCCTTTTATTAGTATTTCAGAATTATTTATTCTTATTTTTCGATAGGGTAGTGAATCTATTGATAAAGATGTTAATAAATAGAAATTTTGTTCTTTTTTCTTGAAATGATTATTCACTTCAACTTGTAAAATTTCTCTGAACTCATTTTCATCAAAACCATTAATTGCGGCTTTTCTAATAACTTTTTGGACTATTGAATGCTTAGAAATATTGCTAATTTTTTTAGGAAGTATAATATGGGATTCTAAAACGTTTTCTAATTCAAAGATCCTAAAAGCTTCAAAGGAAACCTTATTTTCTTTAATAGTAGTAATTGCTTTAATCTCATTTAATAATAATTTCAGATTGATTGTATTACTAAATTTGATTTCCATAGTAAGAGTTTGTTAAAAATATGAAAGCGCACCGTTTCAGATATGTGTAATTCCGTGGTTTAGCATTTGACTTTGCATGTACAAGCCAAACTAAATATTCACGAGGATTGTCTTAGGTAAGCTTGCATTTGCAATTAATTTTATACGGTGTAGGCAATAGTTTTTTATTCCAGCATTTTAGTAAATGCTTGTTCCATTAATCTAAATAAATTACATTGACGGAATAGAATGGCATAGAAATTTTCTTTGTCTATATTAACTCGATTATGCATAAATTCATTCCTTATAAAGCTACTGGTAGTTCTCAATTCCTGACGATAAATTTTAATTCCAGCGTTGTTGTTCATTTCATTAGCCTCTATGCATTTTTTTATGTGAAAATCGATTAATCTCCATCCTATTAAATCAGAATTATGAAATTTTTTAATCATATCTTCAAAAAGTACAGATACTTCTCTTATTGCGGCATCAAAATACTCAATTTTTATTAGAGGCTTTATTAAAGAATTTATTCTATTTGGAATTTCAAAATGTTGAGATAATTGTAAATATTTAGAATATCCTTTTTCTGTGATTCCTATGTTGTCAGATATTTCAATACATGGCTTATTGTCGGTTTCATATTCTCTAATTAGCTCTTCTCTACAATCCTCATCCCAATCCTCGCCTAAATAATCACAAACATATTTTTCTATTTTTGGTTTGATTATAGTATGTTTTTCAAACCTTCCGTCAGGAGATTTTGAATAGGCATCTATATCTCCATTTTCGTTGAGTTTATAACCATTTTTAAGCATTGTGTTGAATTGATTTAACTCGTATTTGAATTGGGTAATAGGTTTAAGTCCATAAACATATCCCATGCCAAAAAGTTCGATTAAATCATCAACATAAATTGCGGTATGAAGATTTTTTTCATTCCAAATATCAGATTTTAAGTTATCAATTTTTTTGTTTGTCAAAAAAGTTACTATCGCACCGATTGTTTCAATTTCGAACAGTTTGGTGCCTTTTGGATAAGTAGCTAAATTAAATAAGCTATTTTCCCATCCTTCACCGGTAGGGAACATTGGGGCATCATCTGAAATGTGATGAATCCCTTGATATTCAAATAGGGGATATTTGTTTAGGTAGTTGTTCATTCAAATTGCTGCCAGTAATTGGATATTGGTATTAACTATAATTTAATTATTTGTCTAATATAGTAAATCTTCGATTTTGGAATTTCCTTTCTTAATCGGTCTGTTTAGTACATATATTAATTATGTAGAAATCACACATTTAAAAAGGTCACAGAATTCCACCATTCTATTTACGACATAGATTTAATTCTGGAGTTCTATGAGAAGAATTTGTTCTCTGAAATCCTTATTGCCCTTTGAAGGTCATTAACCTTAATGTAATTGTAGAATACCCGTTCGGAAGTATGTCCGCTTATGGCCATAATGTCAATTGCCGGCATTCCAGATAAATAGGCATTAGTGCAAAAGGATCTTCTTCCAGTATGATTCGTTATTAATTTGTATTTTTCATATTCCTTGGTTTCTTTGATACCGCCAGAAGTTCTGGACATTTTAACCTTGTTATTGATCTCCGCTTTTTCTCCAATTTCCTTCAAGGCATAATTAATATGTTGTTCGGGCATTTTTCGAGGAAGTTCTCCGTCCCATTTTTCAATTATCTCCATCACCGTTGAATTGATAGGTATTGTGATGGGCTTGTTGGTTTTTTTTGTAATTATTTTGAAATAGCTTTTGTCGTCAAGGGTGATAATATTATCCTTTTTCAGCCTGTTGAAGTCACTTACTCTCAATCCGGTATTAGCCGATATAAGAAATAGATCTCGAGCCCTATCCATTTTGTCTTTGGTAAGATATACATCAGAACCAACATTTTTGGTTTTAAAATTAGTGAAATCCAGTTTTTTTATTCGCTCCAATTCTTCGGTGCTCAGAAAAATATGGTCTATTTCTTCAGTAGGTTTCTTAAAATATTTCTTGGTGTACTCAATGTTCTTATGATGGTCCAATTCAAAGCTGGTACTCATAATGGTTTTAAGAATTTTTATCTGTGTGCCTATATAATTGGTGGAGTATCCCTGCTGATAGAGCCAATTGAGATAGTCGTTATAGAATTTGTAATTTATCTTATCATATCTTACTCTGTAGACACTGTCATTGAATCTTTTTAAGATACTGAAGGCATTCTTATAGGTTTTGGCTGTTCCTTTCTGTAAGGGCTTGGAAGTGGTCATTAAAGGTTTTACGCTGTAGTTTTCAATATACCAATCATAAAAAGGTAAAAGTTCCATGGAGGTGTTTTCCTCCTGCTCTTTGGTCTTGTTGAAAAATTGATCACAAAAATCAATAAGCACGTTATTGTTTATGACGATACTTTGCTCTTCCTGTAAATTTGTATACTTTTTATTTAAATCGAATTGCAGTTTATCCAACTTCTTATTGGTGTAGTTATTGTCCAATTCCTCGACCACATTTCTTATTCTCATTTTTTTGGGATCCCAATTCTTAACATTTTGGATTTTTAATCCGGTAGAATATCTGAGCCTGGAATTTGTGCCATAATTAAAATGCAATTGAATGGAGCCGGATTTGTCCTTGCCCTTACGTACTTTGAAACTCAGTTTTGCCATGGAAAATTTGATTGTTCAATGATAATCAAAAAAGTGACACACTTGAAAAAGTGTGTCACTTTTTGTGTCACTTTTTTTCGAATAGGTATAATTTTGAAGTATCGGTAAAAATTAAGGGGTACTTGCTAACCTTATTAAAAGCTGAGATTTTACGGACGTTGGAAAGTAAAGTACGATAAAGTTGGTTATAATGAGATATGGTAATTTGTGATCCCTCCGGGGTCACGGATAAACCACAAAAAAGTGGTTGTGCTAGC
>TARA_R110002167_G_scaffold56612_4_pt1 | contig 17585 bp, 29 predicted proteins | sample TARA_R110002167 | Tara Oceans TARA_R110002167 (sample SAMEA4398238) | marine metagenome | biome: Polar Biome; feature: [MES] marine water layer (ENVO:01000295) within the mesopelagic zone...; material: water (ENVO:00002006), including particulate matter (ENVO:01000060) such as...... | reverse complement strand
GACTAAATGATCCACAAGTTGATAATATACTAGGGAAGATAAGTAGACTATGAACATCTTTTACTTACATGATGTACCTGAGACTTGCGCTCGTATGCACAATGATAAACATTGTGTTAAGATGATTTTAGAATCAGCTCAAATGTTATGTACAGCTCATAGAGCATTAGACGGAAACGATAAATGTGATAATCTGTTTATGTACAAACAAGCTCATCTAAATCATCCAAGTACAAAATGGGTAAGAGAAAATGTTTACAATTATAAGTGGATGTTTAGTTTATTTGAAGAATTGTGTGATGAGTACACATACAGATATGATAAACTTCATAGTACAGATTTAAGATTGAGAGAAACTCTCAGAGAAACACCTCTAAGAATTCCTTCTATTAATCAGAAAAGAACAACACCGCCTCAATGTATGCCAGACGAATACAAGTCTGCAGATGCGATTGAGGCATATAGAAATTATTACATGGGTGAGAAATCTCACTTTTGTAGTTGGAAGAATAGACCAACACCAACATGGTACACAAAATGAAAAAAGAATTTGGAACACATCACTACAGACCGTTAGTAGACGATCTAACAATAAAAGAATCACCGATCAACGGATTAGGATTATTCGCTGTAGATAACTTAAAAGCGGGTATCTTCTTAGGAGAGACTCATATATGGGAATCGAATAGATGGGAATACATTAGAACACCTCTTGGTGGTTTTATAAACCATTCAGAGAATCCTAATTGTTTTATAAATGAAAATATACATTATCATGACGGACAACAAAGAGAACTTTATACAACAAGACCTATTAAGAAGGGTGAAGAAATAACAGTATTCTACACAAAAGGGTATGATGATATTATAAGATGATCAATTCAAAACAATGGCAAGACAACTCAGATGGCTGGGTAAAGACTATGCATGAGTCAAGAGAACGGAAAGAAGCTAAACTTCTTGAAGCTTGTGACCATGATATAGAAGAATGGTGTCAATATTGTGAGTATGATGAAGACGGAAATAAACATGAGTAAATGGGACGGAGGAAAGGGGTCGAAACGAAGACCTGAAAACGATACTACCTATCAAGATAATTGGGAGAAAATCTTTGGCGTCAAGAAACCTGAAACTAAAGTCAGAAAGAAGACACCAGATCACGCTAAAACTCAAATACAAAAAGACAAAACAAAATACGACCGAAAGAAACTTGACAACACAGAGAACGGTAGTATAATAGATATATGAGTTTGAAAATCTTTAATAGAAAAACTAAAACTAAAGTAGTTAAGAAAATTGACTACAAGTATTCGGAAGATAGAATCATCAAAGAACTTGATGATTATGTTAACAGTACTTATGGTGAACATTATTCTAGTAATAATTTTCAAGCAACTGAATTTATAATAGACGGTGGACATGGAGAAGGATTCTGTATAGGAAATATTCTCAAGTATGCTCAACGCTATGGTAAAAAAGATGGCTATAATCGTAAAGACCTTATGAAGGTATTACATTATGGTATAATAGCACTACATGTGCATGATTTAAATAATGGAGACAAGTGAATCAAATGAAACTAAGTGACAACACACTAAAACTGTTGAATAATTTTTCAACAATCAATTCCGGAATAACAGTTAAGGCTGGGAATGAAATAACAACTGTATCAGCAATGAAGAATATCTTTGCGAAAGCAGTAGTAGATGAAACATTCGATACTGAACATTCTATCTATGACTTATCAGAATATCTAGGAGCAGTATCTTTATTTGATACTCCAGACTTTGTATTCAATGGTGAATCAGTAGATGTTATTGAAGGGAACAATTCAGTCAAGTATTACTATGCTGACCCTCAAATGGTTATATCACCACAGAAAGATATCACAATGCCAGACCCCGAAATCACTTTTGATCTTGATGAAGATGTACTAGGAAGTTTACTTAAAGCTTCGTCAGTATTGTCTTTACCAGACATGGTGTTATCAAGTGACGGTACAACTGTTGACTTAACAGTCAAAGACAAGAAGAATGCTACTTCGAATGTATATAGTAGAACTGTTGCTCAAGGTAACGGATCAACATACGAAATGTTTCTAAGAATGGATAACATTAAAGTTCTAGGTGGAGATTATACAGTCTTTGTATCATCAAAAGGAATAGCACACTTTACTAACAGAAATGTATCAGTAGAGTACTTTATTGCATTAGAACCTGATTCAACTTACAATGAATCTTAATAATGAAAGAAGATTTTTTATGGGTTGAAAAATACCGTCCTCGAACTATATCAGATTGTATTCTACCAGTAGAAACAAAAAAGATATTTCAAGATTTTGTAGATAACAAAGAAATACCGAATCTACTATTATGTGGAACTGCAGGTGTAGGTAAAACTACAGTCGCAAAGTCTTTATGTAATGAATTAGATGCAGACTTTGTGATGATCAATGGTTCAGAAGAAAGAAACATTGATACTCTTAGAGTCAAGATTAAATCTTTTGCTTCTACAGTTTCATTAGGTGGTGGTCCAAAGATTGTCATTTTAGATGAAGCAGACTATCTTAATCCCCAATCAACACAACCAGCTCTCAGAGGATTCATAGAAGAATTCTCAAAGAACTGTAGATTCATATTCACTTGTAATTACAAGAATAGAATCATATCACCATTACATTCAAGATGTAGTGTTGTAGATTTTACAATAGAATCTAAACAGAAACCACAGATGGCTGGTGGTATCTTTGAGAGAATAGTTAACATACTAAAACATGAGAATGTTGAATACAACGAACAAGTTGTAGCAGAGTTGATTAATAAATTCTTTCCAGACTTTCGTAGAATCTTAAATGAACTACAGAAATATTCAACATCAGGTAAGATAGACAGTGGTGTCTTGGCTAATCTTGATGATGAACATCTCAATGAAGTTATTGGATTTATCAAAGACAAAGAATTCTCTAAAATGAGAAAATGGGTAGCAATGAATATTCACAATGATCCACAAGCAATATATAGAAAGATATATGATGCTTGTTTTGAAAGAATGGAAAATAGTAGTGTACCACAAGCAATTATAATATTGAGTGACTATACATACAAGTCTGCTTTTGTTGCAGACCAAGAAGTTAACATGGTAGCATGTATGACTGAATTAATGATGGAGTGTAAAATAAATTGAAATATAGAGAGAAAATACCATTAAGACCTTACAGGGTAATAAAAACATACGGAAATGAGACAGGACATTCATGTGCTTTCAGACAATGGAGAGCAGATTCTCATTGTAATCTAATTCATGGATATGCATTAGGTTTTGAAATAACATTCGAAGCAGCTGAACTCAATGAACAAAATTGGGTAATTGATTTTGGTGACTTAGGTGTCTTAAAGAATTATCTTAAAGAAACTTTTGATCACACTACAATAGTAGCTGTAGATGATCCACACATGGAAACATTCGTGAAGTTGGGTCAACTAGATTTAATTGATATGAGAGTAATGGATAATGTAGGTTGTGAAGCATTCGCTGAGAATGTATTTGACTTTTGTTATGAAAAGTTTTCATCAATGAGAGTAAACATCAAATCAGTTAAAGTATTTGAACATGGGAGTAACAGTGCTGTATTCGGAGATTTTTAAAAGTATTCAAGGAGAAGGACATTACACAGGAGTTCCAACTACATGGTTGAGATTCTTTGGTTGTAATCTTGAATGTAACGGGTTTGGACAAGATGATCCAACTGATCCTTCAACATACAAACTACCTTATAAAGACTTTGAGATCATAGATACTCAGATAATAGAAGACTTACCTGTATGGAAATACGGTTGTGATTCTTCTTATTCATGGAGTAAGAAGTTCGCAAAGATACAACACAATGAAACTTGTGAAGAAGTCGCGAAGAAACTCTATGATCAAATGTATGATGAAACAACACATATAGCTTTTACAGGTGGAGAACCTCTCATGAAAGCTGCACAAAAGAATACAGTAAAGATTCTAACAGAAATTAATAGACTACTTGGTCGAGGTAAAAGATTTACTAACATCACATGGGAAACAAATGGTACAAGACCACTTGATATTACTTTACAAAACTATCTACAAAGTATCGAACATACTACAGAGTTATTCTTTTCAGTCAGTCCAAAACTTTGGAATACAGCTGGTGAGAAAGACGGAATTCAACCAGAGATAGTAAAACAATATCATGACTTATCAGATGTTGGACAATTAAAGTTTGTCTGTAATGGTACAGACGAATCATGGAATGAGATTGAAGAATCAATCATCAAGTTTAGAAAAGTTGGTGTCAACTATCCGATATGGATAATGCCTGTTGGAGCAACAGAAGAATCTCAACAAGACAACGCGAAAGAGATTACAATACAAACAATGGATAGAGGATATAATGTAGCAGCAAGAGTACATTGTTATATCTTCGGGAATCAAATAGGAACATGATAAATAAAATTATAGAATGGATCAAAGATAAATTTGATATATGTAAACTACATTGGAAAGAGATATTCGCCTTATCATTCGCACTACATTTTGTGTTTGATATTTTTATCTTTTACTTCGGATTTTTAGTGGGAGCATTAGCTTATGGATAAGGTATTAGTAGTATTAAGTGGTGGACTAGATAGTTCAGTAGCATTAATGATGTGTGTTAATGAGTATGGAAAGGATAATGTAAGTGCAATTACATTTGATTACAATCAGAAACAAAGACTTGAGATACATAAAGCAGGTGAACTTACAAACAAATTAGGTGTAGAACATACAATTCTTGACTTATCAGTATTAGGAGAGATAGCAAGACCTATGTCTGCTAACATATCAGACACAGATGTAGAAATGCCAAACATTAAAGAAGTGTTAGGTGATCCACAACCAGTAACTTATGTACCATTTAGGAACATGATTTTACTATCATTGGCTATGAGTCATGCAGAAGTACAAGGTTGTAATAAAGTTATTACTGGATTACAAGTACATGATGAATATGGATATTGGGATACAACACAAAAGTTTGTTGATACAATGAATGTAGTTGCTAGTCAGAACAGACAACACAAAGTAACTATCGAAGCACCTTTCAGTCAAATGTCTAAAGCAGATGAGATTGAAGTAGCGATAGAATTAGGACAGTTTGATTTACTCAAATATACATTAAGTTGTTATAATCCTCAAGGTATGTTATCTTGTGGTAAATGTCCGTCATGTGCTGAAAGAATTATGAACTTCATGAAGGTAGGTCGTAAAGACCCTATTCCTTATGATATAGATATAGATTGGAAAGTATAATGTGTGCGATATTCGGTAGTACCGACAAAGAAAAGTTCATAGAACTAGCTGAACAGAATCAGTATAGAGGTAAATCCTCTTTCTCAATATCTATGTTTGTAACAAGTAGATATGAAAACTATGACAATCATTCTCTCATTCAACATAAATTGACTCATAAGAAGTCAGGTTTGTTTAATGCAGAAGCAATCGAGAGATATACAGAAGACAATCCAACACATTGGATTACTTATTACTTAGGTCATGTACAAGCACCAACTACAGATAGTGATGATATTCATCCTTCTGAAATTGTTGGTGATTTACTATGGCATAATGGTATCATCAAAGACTATCAAGTAACGGACTGGAAAAGACAGTACGGCATGTTAGATTGGGATACAGGTTTATTACACAGACATTTTGTCTTGGGTGGTGAACTAGATAACATTGACGGTACATTCAGTTGTGCAAGATATGAATACGGACCTGGAGCATTGACTCTATTCAGAAATGAAATCAGTCCACTATATTATGATGATAATTTAAACATATCATCAGTTGAATTTGAAAATTCACATGAAACTGAATCAGGTGTTCAGTATCTTATGGATATTCGAAGAAGTGAGTTAGAACCTATGAAAAGGTTTGAAACGAAGGAGAATCCTTACTATTTTGGTTAGGATTTATTATATTATATGTGACAAAACCACATACAAAAAATGGAGAAAAAATGAAAACAGATAGAAAACTTGGTAATCAAGTAAAAAAATATCTAATTGATAATGGTGTTGAAACACCGATAGTTGAGAGTGAACTCAACGCAGAAGAAAAAATAGAACTGATTGAAGAAAACTTCGAAGTTGTTCTTGATGTGTTAGGACTTGATAGAGAAGATGATTCGATATCAGGAACAGCAAACAGAGTAGCAAAGATGTATGTATCTGAATTATGTTCAGGTCTATCTTACAATGAGTTTCCAAAGGTATCAGTCTTTGAAAATAAAATGGGATACGATCAAATGGTCGTACAGAAAGATATTACCTTTCATTCAATGTGTGAACATCACTTTGTAAACTTTAATGGGTTTGCTCAAATAGCATACATACCAAATGATACAGTAGTAGGACTTTCTAAGTTGAACAGGATTGTAAACTTCTTTGCAAGAAGACCACAAGTCCAGGAACGATTGACAGAACAAATATTCTACGCATTAAAATATATCTTGAACACAGATAACATTGCAGTACTAATAAGTGCTGAACATTTATGTGTTAAGTCAAGAGGTATTGGTGATCAGAGTTCTGGAATGACTACATCTAAATTAGGTGGACATTTCTTTGACAAACAATCTGTAAGATCAGAATTTATGAGCTTAGCAAACAGATGAATTTCGAATATGTAGTGTCAGGATTGACAATGGGAATTGATGATTTATATTATAATGAAACAGTTGCTGCACCATATATTAATCACATGAATCAGAAGATTGTTGACTTAGATGCTAAGCACGACAATCAGAATTTATCATTACTCTATAATGCACATCAAGAAAGAAAACACGGTGTAGTCATGACAGAGACAATGCCAGATTCTTGGCATAGACTATTTGCAGATTCAGGTGGATTACAAATGGCTCGAACATCAAAAGGAATAACTGATGAACTAAAAGATAAAGTTTATTATCATCAAGCAAAGTATTGTGATGTAGCAATGATCTTTGATGAAATACCGATTGAGTTTGATTTATCTATGGTTGGTGGTAACAATATGAAAGCTACTCTAAACGGTAGAAGATTCGATAGAAGTGACATTCAAAGGTCAGCACTAGCAACATTAGAGAACTGTAAGAGACAGATAGAAGTCTTTAAAGAAGAAGGTTCACATGCTAAGATGATGTTAATATCACAAGGTCAATCAGTAGAAACTTATAAAGAATATATTGAATTAATATGTAATGGTCTATCTGATGATGAAATAGATATGTTTGTATGTGGAGTAGCTCCAAGTTCATTATGTAATGGTAACTCATTCGCACATAGATGTGAAATGATTTACGCAATGAAAGAATATGAAATACCAGATGTCATTAAAAATAATGTACATCTATTAGGTGTTGGTAATCACGAAGCATTGTCTCCGTTTTATCTATCTCCTGATTATTTCAGTTTCATTGAAAATCTTTCTTATGATTCATCTTCACATGCTTCATCTTGGTTCTATTCAAGATATAGAGACAGAAACTTCAAAGCTATTGATGTAGATGTTGTGAACAGGTCTAAGAGAGGTCTATCACAGATTCATCACGAACAATTATTACCAATACTAAACGAACTGTTTGATATAGACGGACAATCATTTAAAGACTTTGGTATCATGGACCCAATGCAATTAATTAATGATTCAACAAAATGGTCAGTAGAAAATACTGCAGGAGACAGAAGATTCTGGAAAGAAACTGACTCTGGTATTGCTGGTAAACATCTAGCACCATGGTTTTGGGTTACTAATACAGTTGGTAATTTCATGACAGAATTACAAAGGAGAATCGAGAATCCAGTAGATAATACAGGATTAGGTTCAATAACAAACTATAACGAATTCTTAACGAATTGGTTATCAAGACAAAGAGCGCCAGCAAAAGTACCTGAGCATTGGCCTGGAGTACTAGATGTATGAAAATTAAATTAGAAATAGAATTAGACACTTTAACAGACTTAGACGAAAAAGATTCGTTATTAGAGTTGTTAAAAACAGTTAAAGAACAACTTGAAGGAGACTATTATGAAGACTAAAGACAGTAAAATATATTACGAATGGTCAGACTACACAGAAGATATGAAGGCAACTAATTGGCTTAATTGTGATCATGTCATAGGTATATATCGAGGAAGTGTCGGAATGGCAGCTCATATATCGAATGTGAGAGATGTACCAATGTCGATCATTGGATTTCAAACCAGAGACGGTTCAGATAAAGAACCATACTGGATTCACAACGCAACAGAAAAAGAATCACTTGAACCATATGCAGAAGGTAAGACAATACTTATCGTTGATGATATATATGACACAGGTCACACAATGAATAAAGTTATAGAGTTTGTTAAGAAAGCACGAAACAAACCTTCAACAATGCCTAATGTATTAGGATATTGTTTGTTCGGAAAAGAAAACGCTAAAGATATAGTGTATTCACATGAACATGATGGCTCCTGGATTGTATTTCCATGGGAGACATTAGATGAATCCGTTTGAGTTTGTAAATTCAGTAACATACTCTAAAAAAGATGTAATGGACGATCTCAATGAAAAGGAGTATGCTCCTTTCATAGTTAATCGTTCACTATCATATCATCAAGATTGTGTACTCTATGCGAACGAAATGAATAAACATTTCGATATATCTCATAAGTTACAATATCATTATTTACTAAATAGTATTAGAAAGAGAAAACGGTTTGCTAAATGGAGTAAACCACAATTAGCTGACGATTTGAGTATCGTTATGAAATATTATGAAGTTTCGCGAGAGAAAGCTGAGGAATATCTAAGGATATTAACAAAGAGAGAAATCGGGATACTTAAAACAAGAATGAATACAGGTGGTGTGAAATGAGTTATGACATAGAAAATATGTTAGAGATTTCATTTAAAGAAAATGACGATTTTCTCAAGATAAGAGAAACATTAACAAGAATCGGTGTAGCTTCAAGAAAAGATAGAACTCTCTATCAATCATGTCATATACTACACAAAAGAAGTAAGTACTATCTAGTACACTTTAAAGAACTGTTCGCTTTGGACGGTAAAGATTCATCAATTTCAGAGAATGATATAGCACGAAGAAATGCTATAGCAAGACTATTGGAAGAATGGAATCTATTAAAGATTATAAAACCAGAACAAGCTTCAACTCCTCTAGCACCTATGAGTCAGATAAAAGTATTACCACATAAAGAGAAAAGTGAATGGTCTCTTGTAGCAAAATATAATATTGGAGTTTCAAAGTAGTATCTGATGAAGAATCTAAAAGAGTTCGGTTCATTCTTAAAAGAAGATAAAGACAACGAGAAGTATCGTTTATTATTAATATCTGCTGAACTAGGTGACAAAGCTGTCACAGCTCAACGAATGGAAGAAGAAGCTAAGAAATTAGGTTATGAATTCTATGTTACTAAAATGTCAGGTACTTACATTCGTAAGTCAGACGAAGGTGTCTGGACAGTTCACAAAGAAGGAGACGAGAAAGGATTTGTAGTAAATCCAGATGATACTGTTTGTTTTGTTCGTGGTACACCTGAAAGAGACAGTTGGCTAGACTTAGTATCTCAATTAGAGAGAGCAAGTATACCTATTATTAATAGTCGTGAATGTATGGAGTTAGCATCTGATAAGTATCGTACTTATTTGAGACTACAAGAATACGGATTAACACAACCAAAAACAGTACTATTACCGAAAGAAGAAATCATGGAACAAGCTGTTAAAGAATTAGAGACAGAATATCCTATCATCATGAAAACACTTAGAGGTTCTAAAGGTGTTGGAGTTCTATTCATAGAATCAGAACGAGCGCTTAATTCACTAGTTCAATTATTATTTAAACAAGACAAACACGCTGATTTATTAATTCAAGAATATAAGAAAACAAAATTTGATGTCAGAGTATTAGTTCTCGGTGGTAAGATCATAGCTACAATGCAGAGAGATGTATTAGAAGGTGATTTTAGAAGTAACTATTCACAAGGAGCTAAAGTTAAATCGTATGACTTGACAGATTTAGAGATTGAACAATGTCTAAGAGCAGCTAAAGCTATCAACGGATTGTTCACAGCAGTTGATTTTATTCCATCAGAAGATACAGAAAATAAACCACCATACATATTAGAGGTTAATAGTTCACCAGGTACAGAAGGTATCGAAGAAGCTAACGATAAAAATATAGTCAAAGAAGTATTAGAATACTTTAACAATAAATCTACCAGATATACAGTACCTTCAGAATGTGGTTGGGAAGAAATAGTTGACTTAGGTCATTTCGGAACAGTTACAGCTAAATTTGACACAGGTAATTATAAATATCCTGTAATGCATGCAGAAGATATCAAAGTCACAGGTGGTAAAGTTACATTCAACAATGGTCACAAAACAATAACAACTAAAATTAAAGGTAATTATACTTCTGTTACAGGTGGTGGTGAAGATGAAAGACTTCTTATTGAAGATGAATTCTCATTCGCTGGTAGAAATTACGGTACAGTTCAGTTCGGTTTAGACGATAGAAGTCGAATGGGTACTGATGTTCTACTTAATAGAAAAATTATGTCAAGATTGAATGTTATTGTCAATCCTCAAAGAAAATATGTTGTCACAACTCCTTTTACAAAAGAAGTTAAATGAAACAAGAAAAATTATTACAAGTCGTAAATCTCGCTCCTAACGAATCCTCGTTGGACAGACTTATGGAGATGCATCCAATGCAACAAATAGTGTGGGCTACTATAATACAAGTGTCTGTTTTCGGTTTAATGTTAGTATCATTTAGTTTGATAAATTTGTATTTAGACTAGTAAATCTCATTTTACTGTTATAAATATATAAGCAAACCTAAAAAGGAGATAATATGCAAATAATCGATTGGATTAAGGCTAGATTAGCCGAAAGAACCTCATGGGACGGAGCAACTATTGTCGGAGTATCGATATTAGTTCTAGTTGGAGCGCCTGTAGTTGAACTACTAGCATGGCCAGCACTAGTCTATGGACTTTGGACTCTCTATTCAGAAGAATAGTTGAGTGATAATTGAGTTGACTGATGAAGCTATTTCTAAGCTTCAAGAAAAAACTACCAAATCAAATAACCCGAATATACGAATTGGAGTAACGGGTAGTGGATGTAGTGGATACAAGTATGTGTTTGACTTCTTACAAGGAGAACCTCAAGAAGAAGATATAGAAGTGGATTATGGCACTTTTAAACTTTGGACTGATACAGTATCTATGGAATACCTAGAAGGTATGCAACTAGACTATCAATACACAGGAATCAACGAAGGTTTCACTTTCATAAACCCAAACGCTAAGGCATATTGTGGTTGTGGAGAGTCTTTCACGATTTAAAATACACTATTAAACGAAAAGGGATTCTTTTGAATCCCTTTTCTACATAAATAGAAGTGTAACAGGAAAAAGACATTATGGATATATTAGCATTAATTGGAGAAGTGGGAGCGCCTATTGCAGGGGCATTAGTCATGGGATTCTTTATTTTTCTTGTTTTGAAGCAGATTTTAGACGGAGTTGTTGATGATATTAAAACATTAACTTCATTTTGTACAATGTTAGAAGATAGAGCAAGAGTAGGTAGTAATGAGTTGATAAAGATTGACTTATTAGTAGGAAGTGCTTTAGATTTGACACCAGACATTGATAGAATAGCTCGAGCAGAGAACTATAGAACAAACGAGAAAGGTATTCCTCAGAGTGTTAAACTAGATGTGAGGAGAGACTAATGGACGGAATGGATGCTGTAGCACAAGCTATAAGTGATTTCGGATTTCCGATTATCATGTCCTTAGGAATGGGATATTTTATATATTTTATCTGGAAATATATTACAGACAAGTTGGAACCAGAAATAGAAACAATGCATTACGCACTAATTAAGTGTATTGATGCAAACAGAATGTTAGATAACGATATGATAAGACTACAACAAAAAGTTAAAGTCGTATTAGAATATCGTCAAAGACAAGAGATATTAGAGGATGCTGAGGAAAAAGAAGCTTTAGCAGAAGTTAAGAATGTTAAAAAGAGTAAGTAGTTTATTATGTTTAATGATGATAACAAGTGTAGTAGGAGACGAATTATCTCACACATTTAAAAGTCCTAGTTTCAGTGGAGCAGGGATTTCAGCTCATTATTTAACTATTGAGAATCAACAGAAGTCAAGAAAAGACGCGATTCAAGAAAAGATTGATTCGGCATTATTAGCTGCTGAAAGAGCTGAAGAAAATACAGTTATGGCAAAGTTCATGAGGAACTTAGAGTCACGAATTTACGCTCAGTTGAGTAAACAGTTAGTCGAACAGTTATTTAAACAATGTGATTTAACACTAGACCCAACTTGTACACAAGCGTCTTTTGGTAGTTTCGCATTAGAAGGAAATGTAGTATCGTATCAACAAACAAGTTGTGATACATCTACAATGACTGGTTGTATTGTCGGTGAAGATGTTATTATTTTAACAGTAATCGCCGAAGATGGAACTGAAACAACAATAACGATACCTGTTGGTAATGGTACATTTGGTTAGTGGATATGATTAGAAATCTATTCATTTTTTCTTTACTTGGGTTACTAGTTAGTAGTTGTTCTACTTTAGTTGGACCGAAAGGAATCCATGAAACAACTTGTGTTAAATTTGTAGAATGTGTAGAAGCTCCTATTACGATAGAACTTCCAACACACGAAAAGTTATTAGCCTTGGGACCACCGAAAGAGAGTCCTGTAGTTGCAGTTTATTCTTTTAATGATCAAACTGGTCAGAGAAAACAGAAAGGTAATACTGCTATGTTTAGTACAGCAGTATCACAAGGTACAGCTACAATGTTAGTAGATGCACTGAAGACAGCAGGTGAAGGTAAATGGTTTAGAGTCGTTGAAAGATTAGGTTTAGATAACTTAACCCGAGAACGACAGATAGTAAAGAATACTAGAGCAGCGTATGGTGAAGAAACCACTCTCGCTCCAATGTTGTTTGCAGGGATTATACTAGAAGGTGGAATTATTGGTTTTGATACTAATATTGAAACTGGTGGTAGAGGAGCTAGATATTTAGGAATAGGTATGCAACAAGCCTATAGACGAGATATTGTGGTTGTTCACTTGAGAGCAGTAAGTGTTCTTACAGGTGAAATTATATTAAATGTACAGACATCAAAAACTATATTGTCGGTGGCGACAGGTTATGATGTTTTTAAATTTGTTGAACTGGATACCCAACTTGTAGAAATAGAAGATGGTATGACAGAGAATGAGAGTGTAACCAGAAGTGTTAGATCAGCGATCGAAGCGGCTGTTTACGAATTAATTTTACAAGGAGATAAAAGAGGATTCTGGACTATTAATTGGCCAATTACTGAAAAAGTAATTAAAAATGAAATTGAAAAAGTCTTTGAAGAAAAAGATATCGTTCTTGTAGAAGAAACAATAAAAGAAGAGGAAGAAGAAGATGAAAATATTGAATAAGATATTTTTTCTTACATTATTAACCCCTACTATATTATGGGCTGTCGGAGCTAATGATAACGAGATTAAAATCGATCAGGCTGGTGACACATTAAACTTAACTATTGACCAGATTGGTTATGGTAATAAGTTATGTGGTACAATGACAGGAGCTAGTTGTAACGCAGCTATGGTATTGACAGGTACATCACTTACTGTTAATTTTGATATGATTGGTAACTTGAATAAGATTTACGGACCTGTAATTCTTGATTCATCTACCTTGAGTGTTAACATGACAGGTTCAAGTAATACTTGGGATTGGACAGTTGGAGCTTCAGGTTCTGCTGACTCATCAAACTTATTATCTACTTGGAGTGGTAGTTCAAATACTATGGACTTAAATTGGGGTGCAGCACAGTCTGCTGAAAGGTTAGACTTTGACTTAGATGTATCAGGTGGATCGAATGTATTTACTACAGTTATCGAAGTAGATGATGCTAGATATGATGTTGATGTTACAGGTAGTAGTAATGATGTTAATACAAGTCAGACAGACGGAGCTTACAATAAGATTGATTTAGAATTAATTCAATCCAATGGAAACATTGATATTGTTCAAAGTTCAGGTACTTGTCCGTCAGGAATTAGTTCATGTTATAGTGAAATAATAGCTGATTTTGATAGTGAAAATGCTACGATTAATATTAAACAAAAAGATACTGGCGATTAGTCTTTGTCTATTATCTACTTTAGTATCAGCTGATGATATAGGAGATATAGTAGAACACTCAGGTAGTTCTGGAATAGTTCGAGACGGAACTAAAGAAGTTATCCTAGGTGCAGTTGATGAAGATATATTCTTCAAAGACTCTATTGAAACAGCGACAGGTAGAATGAAGATAGTGTTCGTTGATGATACGAAACTATCTCTAACTGAACATACAGAAGTAGTTATAGACGAATACTATTTTGATCCAGACCCTTCAAAGTCAAAAATGACTATGAAGTTTATATCTGGAACAGCTAGATTTACAACAGGTAGATTGGGATTAGTACCCAAAGAAAATATTGTGATTCAGACACCAACAGCGACGATTGGAGTCAGAGGAACAGATTTTACAACTAGTGTTGATGAACTCGGAAGAAGTTTAGTTATCCTTCTTCCAGACGCGGTATGTGGTTCAATGGAAATATGTGAACCCTCAGGAGAGATAACAGTCACCAATGAAGGTGGTACTGTAGTTTTAACTGAAGCTTTTCAAGCGACAATGGTGAGTAGTATATCTACACCACCTGTTCAACCTGTAAAGTTAGATAACATAATGAATTTAGATACGATTGATAATATGTTTATCGTATCACCACCCGAGAAAATTGTAGATGCGCAAGCTGAGGAGTCAACTGGAAGTAGTAGTACTAGTAATGGTATTCTTGATTTCAATGATCTCGATATAGATTATCTTAAAGAAGATTGGGATGATGAAGAAAATTTAGAATTTACTGAATTAGATATGGACTTACTTGATGTCGATTTTCTTCAAGATGTTTTAGTAACGATTGAAGAAGTTAACATTCTAAAGAGAAGTACTAAATCAGCAGAGAACGCATCAGGTGGTGATATTACTGGTACACAAATTGGGTTTGATAAAGAAACTCAGTACAATACAATCATAGATCAGTCTATGGGACAAATATGGTTCTATAGGAATGTAAATGGTGTTATAGATATAAGAGTTCCGATAGAATCGGGAACAAGAATAGAGAGTGAAAATGAAGGTAAAACAAATCTTATTTTGGTTAATGACGGTGAGTCCGTTGTTATTATCATTAAACAGTCTGGCGGATAGCAATCATATTCATTTAGATCAAGTCACTGGTGGTGATGATTTAAATCTTAGTATCGAACAAATCGGTCATGGAAATTTAGTCAAATTTTCATTAAATCATGATGATAATGTCATATCACTTTTACAATTAGGAAACAATAACTATATTGGTTGGACTGATTCGTGGGGTTCAGGATATAGTTGGGGTGGTGATTTAGATGGGTTAAGAAATAATATCGATATTCGTCAAAAATGTTCAGTCGCAAGTTGTGCTGATAATGATTTTCAATTTCATATTTTAGGTGATGATAATACAGTAAAGTTTGGTCAAGGGTATTCTCTTAACGATAGTACAAGTCCAACATGGAATTATGATGGCGTCGAACCTGGCGGTAATTTTGTTAGATTAGATATTCATGGTGATAATAATAAATTTACTGGAAGTCAAAAAATGGATACCGCGGGTATTTCACATTCAATTACAGCTAATGTTTATACAGATAATAATGATATGTATGTTAGACAAGCTCAAAATGGTAACAAAACATTTACTCTTACAATTAGAAATTCTGATGGAAATGATTTATCGGTTAATCAAATAGATAATGGTGCGCATACAGCAACAGTATCATTATTAGGAACACAACCAACAGATTTAACTTTAGTTCAATCGGGAAATACAAATCAATCATATACTTTGTCACAAAATTGTGTAACTGTTGGTGGGTGTACAATTAGTGTTACTCAACAATGAAACTCACTTCAATATGGTCTTGTATCATAGTTCTTATAGGTTTAGTCAGTCTTAGAGTTTACGACCCAACTATAATAGAACAACTCAGAGTAATCAACTTCGATTATTATCAGAAGAACATAGAACCCACCAAAAATGATAGTATTATACTCATTGACATTGGAGAAAAGTCTTTAAAGACATTCGGTCAATGGCCATTTCCAAGAACACAATTCGCTCAACTAATATCAGACTTAAGAAATTCTAATGCAGGGATTATAGGATTCACTCCTATGTTTCTTGATGAAGATAGATTCGGTGGTGATGATGTATTTGCTTCTTGGATAAAAGATAATGGAATTGTTTTATCTCAGACAACCTCGTCATTCCCCATCAGTGGTTATGGTCCACATGTAGGAACTGCCACTCTAGGCGACGGTAATGCTCTCTCCTTTGCGTATAACTATAAGTCAGTACTAAGTAACACCCCAAAACTACAAAATGCCCCCGAAGGATCAGGGATGACCTCGTCATCGCCTGAAGTCGATGGTTCAGTTAGAAGGATACCGTTAGTTGTTCAAGCGCAAGGTAAGATATATCCTAGTTTCGCAATGGAAGTTGTGAGAGTAATGGGTCGTAATAAATCTTATACAATGAAAGTAGAACCTACAGGTATTGAGAATATGAGAATACCACCTTATGATCCTGTAGAGACTGATTACACAGGTTCTATTTGGATTGATTGGTCTAATACTTTTGAAAGATATGAGTATGGTAATGTTGATGCAGGTTGGGATAGAACAACTGATTTTGAAGGTAAGACTGTAATTATTGGAGTAACAGCTGAAGGAATAGTTCCGTTAGTAACAACTCCTATGGGATTAAAATATCCTCATGAGATACAAGCTTCTGTAATTCATACACTCACAGGTGGCAAACAGATTACCAGAACTCTATTGGTTCAGATGGGTGAGGTATGTCTATTGTTTTTCTTGGGACTTGGACTACTCCTATCGGTATATTATCTACCTTTATGGTTATCGGCATTAATATTCGGTGGGAGTTCAATCGGCGTTGTCGCCGTTGGGTTTGAAGCTTATTCTTACGGGTTTTTGTTCGATTTCTCATACGCACTTTTCCTGTTGATACTTGTATTTAGTCATTCGAGTTTTAACAACTTTTATATTCAGTTCAAATTGAGACAACAAATTAAAGGTCAGTTCGGAACCTATCTATCTCCAGACATGGTAGACATGTTAGTTAAAGACCCTTCATTGATGAAGTTAGGTGGAGACAGAAAAGAGATGACATTCTTATTTGCTGACATAGTTGGATTCACTCCAATTTCTGAAGCATATATGAAAAAAGATGATCCAGAAGGTTTAGTAGAATTAATCAATATGTTCTTAGATAGGTTCACTAAAATTATTCTAGCTAATGGTGGTACTATCGATAAGTATATGGGTGATTGTATTATGGCGTTTTGGAATGCTCCT
>TARA_R110002167_G_scaffold5194_1_pt1 | contig 17599 bp, 16 predicted proteins | sample TARA_R110002167 | Tara Oceans TARA_R110002167 (sample SAMEA4398238) | marine metagenome | biome: Polar Biome; feature: [MES] marine water layer (ENVO:01000295) within the mesopelagic zone...; material: water (ENVO:00002006), including particulate matter (ENVO:01000060) such as...... | reverse complement strand
ACCCAGCAGGGATTGCCGCTTGACCTGCATCCCTACCAGCGTATCGCTGAACAACTGGAACTCGACGAGAGCGAGGTGATCGAGCGGTTACAACAGATGATGGATCGCGGCCTGATCCGTCGCATCGGACTGGTGCCCAACCACTACCGTCTCGGTTACAAGTACAACGCCATGACGGTGTGGGACGTGCCCGACGAGCAGGTCACCCAGTTGGGCAAGCAGGTCGGGGCAATGGATTTTGTCAGTCACAGTTATGAGCGTCCACGGCACCTTCCGCTCTGGCGTTACAACCTGTTTGCCATGGTCCACGGCCGCAGTGAGGTTGAAGTGGAGCAGAAAGTGGCGCAGCTGCGTGAGCTGTTGCAACAACACCTGCGCGACGGCACACGGCTCGATAGTAAACGAATTTTGAAAAAGACCGGGATGCGGATTAAACGCTCGGCATAACGCCCTGTCGGCCAGGGCGGCACGGCGAATCGAATTATTTGGAGAGATAGTGATGTTCAGATTAACAAACTATGTACGTGAATTGGTTGAGCCCGGTAGTCAGCGCAAGCCGGGAACCCCACCGGGGCCGGTGGTGATCTGGAACCTGATCCGGCGCTGTAACCTGCTGTGCAAACACTGCTATTCGATCTCCGCCGATACCGACTTTAAAGGCGAGCTGACCACCGAAGAGGCGCTCACCGTTCTCGACGATCTGAAAGGGTTCAAAGTCCCTGCGCTGATTCTGTCCGGTGGCGAGCCCTTGTTGCGTCCCGATATCTACCAGCTTGGTGCCCGTGCCAAGGCGTTGGGAATCTACACCGGCCTGTCGACCAACGGCACCCTGATCGACGAGAAAGAGATCGAACGGCTCAAAGAGGTCGGTTTCGATTATGTCGGTATCAGCATCGACGGTCTGGAAGCGACCCACGACGAGTTCCGTCAGAAGAAGGGCGCGTTTGCGGCCTCATTCAAAGCGGTTGAGCTGTGCCGCGCGGCCGGAATCAAGGTCGGCCTGCGCTTTACTCTGACCGAAGACAACGCCCACGAACTGCCCGAACTGCTCCGAATCAGCAAAGAGAACAACATCGAGAAGTTCTACCTGTCGCACCTCAACTACGCCGGACGTGGTAACAAGAACCGCGCCGACGATGCCTTCCACATCACCACCCGCAAGGCGCTGGACTTGCTGCTGCAGGAAGCGCTCAAGGATGTGCGTGAAGGCCACGAGCGTGAGTTTGTCACCGGTAACAACGATGCCGACGGCGTTTACCTGTACCGCTGGGCGCTTCAGCAGTTCCCCGAGCGCGCCGAGGCGATCCGTGAGCACCTCGAAGCCTGGGGCGGTAACGCCTCTGGCAGGCATATCGCCAACATCGACAACCTCGGTACGGTGCATCCGGATACCTTCTGGTGGAACTACGATCTGGGCAACGTACGCGATAAACCGTTCTCTGAGATCTGGTCGAAAACCGATGACCCGCTGATGGCCGGTTTCCGTCAGCAGCCGCGTCCGGTCCACGGCCGTTGTGGCGGTTGCCAGTACCTCAAGATCTGCGGTGGCAACACCCGCGTGCGGGCCTACCAGTTGACCGGCGATGCCTGGGCCGAAGATCCAGCCTGCTACCTGACCGATGAAGAGATTGGCGTAGAGAGTGATGTGCAACGCTTGGTGATGACCCCTTACGTCCATCCTTCGGTGGTCAAGAAACAGCAAGCCCTGGCTAAAACAGAGACGGAGGGCCAGCAGTGATCAACCCTGGTAAGCAAACTCGAGGCGCGGGCATGATGGCTCGAAAAACGCTGTCGAAAGCGATGGCACCGCTGCTGCTATCGGTTGGTTTGGTCGGTACGGCAGCGGCAGACGCTGCGTTTGAGCAAACCGATGCGCTGTACCAAAAGCTCTGCGCCGAATGCCACGGCGCCGAGCGACTCGGTGCCATGGGACCGGCGCTGTTGCCGCAGAACCTCAAGCGCTTACGTCAGTCTAAAGCGATCGAGGTGATCGCCAACGGTCGGCTGGCCACCCAGATGCCAGCGTTTGGCGACCAAATTGATACCAAGCAGATCGAACAACTGGTTGGCTATATCTACCGCCCACCGGAGACGATGCCGGTCTGGGGCATGGATGAGATGCTGGCCAGCCAGATCATCAATCACCCTGCCGGCAGCCTGCCCGATACCCCGGTGTTTGAAGCCGACATGCAGAACCTGTTTATGGTGGTGGAGCTGGGTGATCACCATGTTACCGTGCTCGATGGCGACAAGTTCGAACCCATCTACCGCTTCCCGAGCCGCTTCGCGCTGCACGGCGGCCCCAAATACTCGCCCGATGGCCGTTATGTCTACTTTGCTTCGCGCGATGGTTGGGTCAGTAAATTCGACATCTACAATCTTAAGGTGGTTGCCGAGATCCGTGCTGGCATCAACACCCGAAACCTGGCGGTCTCCGGTGATGGCCGCTACGCCATGGTGGCCAACTACCTGCCGCACAGTTTGGTGGTGCTCGACACCAAGAATTTGAAACCGCTGAAAATTATCAAGACAGAAACCGCTGATCCGAACAGCGACGACCCCAGGGCGATGATCAGCTCACGTGTCAGTGCGGTCTATACCGCGCCACCACGCAACAGCTTCATTGCCGGTTTGAAGGATTCCAAAGAGGTCTGGGAGATCAGCTACGCCGACGACCCGGGCGACGATTACGCCGGTTGGGTCCACGATCACGAAAACAACGCCAGCGACGCTCGCAAGCTCGAACCGTTCCCGATCCGCCGGATCAAGTCGCGCACATACCTCGATGACTTCTTTTTCGATCAGAGCTATTCGCTGCTGTTGGGCACCTCACGTGAAGGCAAAGGGACCGTGCTGTCGCTCGACTCACGCCGTGAAGTCAGCTCGCTCGATATCGACGGGATGCCGCACCTGGGCTCGGGTATCACCTGGGAGTATCAGGGCCGTACCGTGATGGCCAGCCCTAACCTGAAGAAGGGCGCGGTCAGTATTATCGATATGGAAAGCTGGAAAACCATCAAAGAGATCAAAACAGAAGGCCCCGGCTTCTTTATGCGTAGCCACGAACAGTCGCCCTATGCCTGGGTCGATGTGTTCTTTGGTCCCAACAAGGATAAAGTCCACGTGATCGACAAATCGACGCTGGAGATCGTCAAGACGCTGCAACCGGCACCGGGTAAAACTGCCGCTCACGTCGAATTCACCAAAGACGGTCGTTACGCGCTGCTGAGTATTTGGGATAACGACGGTGCGTTGATCGTCTACGATGCCAATACGCTGGAAGAGGTCAAACGGCTGCCGATGGTTAAACCCTCGGGCAAGTACAACGTCCACAACAAGACCAAGTACTCAGCCGGAACCAGCCACTGATCTGATCGGTGGTTCGTGACTAGGGTGAGCAGGTAAGACGCCATCGGCGTGAGCGATGACAACCGGTTGGCTGTGACAATCATCGCCAACCTTGGATACTAAGGAAGCCTGCGATGCCAACACAGCTCCAGCAAACGCGGCATGCCCTGCAAGCCTGCTTGCTGACCGCCTTAGTCAGCGCCGCTCCGCTGCTGGCGGCAGAAGTGATTCAGCCTGCTACAGCTGCCAAACCACTTGTCGCTGCTACACAAGAGCCGAATGCCACGGCGCAACCGCGGATGATCCGTGTCGACCTGCAACTCAGTCCCAGCCTGCAACAGTACCAACATCATAACTGGACACTGTACCTCTACGCCAAGCCGCTCGACTCGCGCGTGCCAGTGGCGTCCAAAAAGCTAACCCTCGACCAACTACCGCAGCGGCTCGACCTGACCGAACAGGACTTCCTGTTACCCCATCTGACCCTGGCTGGGTCTGACCAAGTGGTGGTCGCGGTCAAAGTCAGCCGCAATAATACCCCGCACGAGACCCTGACCGGTGATCTGGTCGGCAAGTCACCGGTGATCGATTTCACCGAGGGGAATCAACAGTCGTTATCGTTGCTGATCGATAAGGAAGTCGAATAGGACACGGTTGTAGCTCAGCTCGCTACCGTGCCGATTGACGGTTTCTATTGGCTATGTCCCAGTTAGTTGTTGCGAGTAGTTAATTCTGCATTACTGTTTTGCCATCAAGCCGTGTTTCCGCCTTCCCCGGGCGGCTTCATTTCTTTGTACCGACAAAGAAACCGAAGCAAAGAAAGCGGCCCCCGCTAACCGTGATACGCGCCTGCGGCGCTATGAAATTCAGCCTGAGGCAGACAGATTCGGCATCCTGCCTCAGCTGTCAGTCTCGCCGTCCGTGGCTCGACCCTGCGGGCCTTTTTCAGTCTTAATTTCATCGGTTAACAATGGGGGAGTGGTGTCCTCCTGCAGAGTGCCGTTGCCGTTGTGATGAATCGAGAAGATCGCCGTGAGATCTGCGGTCACAAAACCCTGCCTATAGCCCTGTGGGAGCCTGCCTGCAGGCGATTTTTTGGCTAGCGCCCCGGCAACTGGTGACAACAGTTAACTGGGGCAGAGCCTTTATTTTGCCGCAGTCGGACGGGTTCGTTTTGGAAAAAAAGAAAATGACCCTATAACCTGGATCACTCAACGACGTGAATAATACCGATCATTTCGGGGTGGGGGCCGCAGCGATAAGGAAATGAGCCTAACTGCTCAAAGCTGCGTTGATAAAATTCACCGGGGAAGAAGTAATCGGGTTCGGGGTCGCCCGCTTGTTCGAACCAGACGCTGTGGTACTGGCGCTTTTCAATGTTGTTCCAGACCACGGTATCGTTCAGCTTGATGGTCAGTTCCGGTGTTAAGAACTTCATCTTCTTGATCTCGATGCGGTGAGTTTCGGCCCAACTATTGGTACTGAATAATGTCAGTACCAATACTAGAACCTGAAAGAGCGGGGTGCGGCGGGCTTTGAACCCGCCACCAGTGGCATGTTGCATATGCAGTGAATGATGGCTGTGTGCGATCATAACCCCGTCCTCCGTCAGTTGTTGCGGCTCTTACTGGGCTGTGGCATTAATCTCCGCGTCGTCATTATCAAAGCCTAGCTTATAACCGAGCGATACGTGGTGGAAACGGGCGTTAGTGTAGTCGTCGTGGATAGCAAAGCCCAGATTATAGGTCGCATCCGTTGACAGTACGAGATCTCCCGCCTTACCCGTGTTGAGCTTGCGCTTGACTTCGACCACCCACTGGTCACCCTCTTTATTGGCGGTGAACTCGACCATATCGTCATGGTCCATCACACGGTCAGCCAGTACGTAACCGGACTCGGTGGTGTTCTCGCCGCTCTTGTAGCGCAGGATATCCATGAAGTGACCGCTGTCGAATTCGGCTTTGATATCGCCGTCCTCTTTACGCTTATCCCAGCCGCCCAGTGCCTTACCGCGGCGACCTTTCATCTCGATATCGGTGCGACTCTCGGTCAGGTACTTACTGACGTGCTGGCCTTCCGGCGCGAACGGCATGCTATCAAGGTCGGCGTGACAAGTTCCCCAACAGCCTGCCTGTGACGCGTACTCAACGTTATCGTTGGACAACATCAGTGCCAGTTTCATCTGGTTCTTCGGATCCATCTTGCCACCTTCGACGAACGGCGCCGGGGTGTGGCTGCTATCGGTCCATTGGAACCGCAGGTACAGGTTCTCACCGTCGTTGGCCGCTTTAACCGAGACCGGGATGCTGCCGCGCTTGCCTGGGATTGGCGTAGGCTCTACATCGTCCTTGTTGCCGGTGACGATCTTCTTACCCATATCGGCGGTTTCCTTGTCGTGACAGTCGACACAGCGGTCGCCGGCTTTGACCGGACGGGCGCCACCATGGTCTTTACCGCGCATAACCCATTCGATCGAGGTCTGGCCTGGGAAGAACACCGTAACGGTGCGGTCAACAGCCAGATCCCAATCGATCGAGGAGGCTGCTGGCTTGGCTGTGGCTGTTGCCGAAGCAACCGGCTTCGGTTGCTTGGCAGCTTCTTCAGCGGCCAGGGCTTTAGCCGCTTTAATAGCTTCAATGGCAGCCATCTTGTCAGCCTGTTGCTGTAGCTTGTCGGCTTCCTCTTTGGCTAAGAAGTCTTTCCAATGCTGTGGCAGTTCGATCGCATTCTCTGGATTAGGCTTGCTCAGTTCCTGCATCTCTTTGTCGCTGAGCTGATCGTGAACATTTTCGTGGGCAATACCTTTGTGACAGTCGATACAGGTATTACCGGCGGTCATCGCATTGATGTGTTGCTTGCGTGCCCGTGGTTTTTGGTTCTCCGGCATCATGGTCTTGAAATCGTGGCAGTTACGGCATTCGCGTGAGTCATTGGACTTCATCCGAGCCCATTCACGGGCAGCCATCTCGATGCGGTGTTCCTGGAATTTTTCGCGGGTATCAATAACCCCGGTGATTTTCCCCCAAACCTCTTTACTGGCCTTGATCTTACGGATCATCTTGTAGGTCCAGTCGCGTGGGACGTGGCAGTCGGAACAGACAGCCCGTACGCCGCTACGGTTCTGGTAGTGGATCGTCTCTTTGTATTCTTTGTAGACGTTATTCTTCATTTCGTGACAGCCAATACAGAACTCCATGGTATTGGTAGCTTCCATTGCTGTGTTGAAACCGCCCCAGAAAATCACGCCAACTAACATAAAAATCAGGCTAACCCCTACTGAGGTGCCCAGTATTATCTTGCGAGATAACAGTTTAGAAAATGCATGCGGCATAAAAACCTCTCAGCGCGCGGAAATGAAATGACCAAAACGATAATCATTTGGGGTGGAAAAACCGGAGGGGTTAGCCCCTCCGGTTGATAACGCTCAATCGATTAATCAGGTCTTGTGATTAACACGGTTGAATACGTTGAACTTACCCGTTGGCGTGGTCAGGCCCTTAATGCGAGTCTTCTCTTTTAGAGTCTTAGCATCGTAGACAACGATTTCGCCGGTGGGGTTGCGGGCATCCTTACGGTTCCAGACAGAGACCCAAACCTCAGAACCATCCTGGTTGAACTCCATGTGCAGAGCTGCTTTACCTTCTTCTTCGGTAACGCGGATGGTCTTAACGATTTTACGAGTATTCTTATCGAATACCTGAACACTCTGCTGAACCTCTGGCTCAGGGTGCTTCAACTGGTCAGCCCAAACGTACTGAGACGTCTCGTGAGTACGGATGAAGACACCAGCACCGTCGGTTTCCACTTCGTAGCAAAGCTTCCACGCCTGGTCAGGGTGACCCATTGGATCGTTGCCCCAGACAGAAACAGAGCCTTCGCCCAGGTGGGTCGTACCACCGACAGGACCACACTCTTTGTCGATCCAGTTAGCACCAGGACCCGGGTGAGGCAGTTTGGCGACGTCGATCATCTTCTCAAGCTTGCGCTCTTTGGTATCGATTACGACCATCTTGTTAGAGGCGTTCGCAGCGATCTGGAAGTAACGACCGGTTGGGTCGAAGAAACCATCGTGCAGGAACTTCGCAGAGTCGATCTGCTCGATCCGCAGGTTTGCCAGGTCGGAGTAATCAACCTGCCACATCTGGCCCAGCTCTTTAATGGCAACAATGAAGGTCGGTTCATTTGGCGTGGTGTAGATTGCAGCAACACGGGCTTCGTTAACGTACTCGCCGTCAACGTTGATGCCACGTGAAGAAACCACTTTCAGTGGCTCAAGGGTTTCGGCATCCATGATGACGAAGTGTGGAGGCCAGTAACCACCGGCAATTACGTACTTGCCATCGCCGGAAACAGCGATGTCACGTGCGTCGTATGCCATCTTGGTTTCAGCAACCAGCATCTTCTCAGGCGTCTGCCACAGGTCGATCTTGTTGACTTTGCCATCACGACCGATGGTGTACCAGAAGCGGCCCACGGCATCCTTTGGATGCTGCGTTTTGTGGTGCTCGGTGCCCTTGATTACGTGTACGGCGTAACCGGTATCGATGTGCGTAACGATCTCTTTGGTATCGCCGTCGATGATCGCGGCTGTACCGGCATCACGCTCGATAACAACGAAGAAGTTTTCCCAGTTACGCCCATGCATTGGCTTGGTTGGGTAGTCTTTCAGAGCGACGAACTGCTTGGTGTGGGTCTTCATCATCTCCAGAGACATCTCTGGGGGAATGGGTGGCTCCATCTGAATAAACTTGGCTAGTGTTACGATCTCATCCTTAGAGAAGATATCGTCGAAGTTATTCATGCCACCTTCGGTGCCCAGCTCGATGATGCGAGCCAGACGATCGGTGCCCTTCTTAAGAGTGTTTTCAGGTTCCAGATTTTTACCGGTAGCCCCTTTACGCAAGACGCCGTGACAACCGGCGCAGCGCTGGAAGTACATCGTTTGTGCCTTCTCAAACTCAGCGGGTGACAACGTTGGCGCTGTAGTCGCCGCCTGTATTGCTCCCCCTGCACTTAAACCCATGGCTAAAGCCAGAGTAGACAGTCCTAATTTAGCGCGTTTCATAGATGGTGACCTCATAACGATTTATTGTCGTTGTTAAAACTAAGAATATCCTAGGTACTGGCCCAGTCATGTTGCCATCCCTTTTATCCCTTCAATTCCTGTAAATGCGGCCTGAAGTTATGGACTGGGGTGTGACCCGGTGAGCCATACGAAATAGTATGCTTCTTATCTCGTGTAAACTTGATCTCGATCAATTCCATCAGACATGAATACTGAACTTGACCCTAATCAAGTTGCCCGGAGGGTTTGGGGTCGTAATTCATACAATTAGCATGGTTTAGGGTCGCTACCACGTGGAGGAGGTTTTGCTAATTTAGCGGTAGCGGTTGTATGGGTGTGAACGCCAACCCAGGCGCGCCATTTGGCTTTTTTGTCACTGAAGGGGCTGCGACCGATATACAAAAGGCACTGCTGTCGATTTAAACGGGGGGCAAGAAAAAATGTGGGGCTAAAAAAGGTTTGCCACGGCGAGCGGCAGGCCTTTTTAGGGACTCTCTGATCAAGTCCGCCTGATCTGGCACAATAGCGTTTCACTTCTTTATCGAGATCGACTCTGGATCAACTCAGCTTTTCAGACGCTGAGCATCACTGCAAACGTAAGCGCACACGTCGTGAGATTTTCCTGGATGAGATGGATCGATCCATTCCATGGGGTCGTTTCGAATCGATCATTGAACCGTTTTATCCTAAGGCAGGTAATGGTCGCCGTCCTTATGCTCTGAGCACCATGCTGCGTATTCACTGCTTGCAGCAATGGTACTGCCTAAGCGATCCAACGATGGAAGAAGAGCTCAGTGAAATAGCTTCCATGCGCCCGTTTGCAGAACGGCCAGGACGTATTAGGGCAATGAAGAAGCGCACTGGCATCGATAAGATTAACCGAGCTATAGAGCGATCGAAGGCCAGTATCCGCGCCAAGGTTGCGTGGTAAGGCGGTCTGTGAGGGCTTGATCAGACCGTCCCTTATCTATGGGTATGATTGCTAATTCGACAGACTTGTTGTCGCTTTAGGTTTTGAACAGCCATCCTTAATAGCGCACAGCACGCCAGCCAAAGCCCCGAAGATATGCGATTCAACAGAGACTCCCGGGGTGCTCATCAGAAACCCAAAGACCATTCCTCCATAGAAAATAAACACCGCCATCGCAATAACAATGGCTTTCAGGTCTCGTTTGACGTACCCATAGGCTAGCAGATAGGCCCAAAGCCCAAAGACCAGACCCGAGGCGCCGATATGGTAGGCATTACGACCAAACAACCAGACCAATAACCCTCCGACCAGAGTGACGGTAATACCTACGCGCAGCAGACGCCCGCCACCATGAAGACTGACAAGGAAAGATAAAACGAATAACGGGATACTATTGGCCACGATGTGCCATAGACCGCCATGAAGCAGCGGGGCCGCAATAATACCGGGAAACAATCCCGAAACATGCCGGGGAAGAATGCCCCAAGTGCGCAAGTCGAATCCCGGGATGATCGCCTCGATCAGAAAGATTACCCAGATCAGCACCAGTAAGGACGTAGCAATCTGCAGCCTTGTTTTCAGCGCTTCAACCATCGGAGCGTTCCGGCTTCCCCGCCTCCTGTAGCTCTTCAATCAACTCCCAACTGACATTGCGAACCTTCAGTACATACAAAATTTGCAACAACAGTTGCGCTCCCAGGATGCCCCGTGAGACCTTCTGGCGCAGGTTGTCCGGTGTCTGCTGGGTGCCTATCGCACTCAGCTGCAGACTGAGCGTGGCATAGTCCACCCCTTTTTTTTGCATCTCTGACCGAATCAGGGAGCGCACCGTAGCGGCCCACTGAGGACTGTTAAGAAACTGTACGCGTCTGGGTGGCTCATCTCTCATGTTAAGTAACCCTTGCTAGCAAAGCGGAAATATTCATGATGGTGATTTAAACTTAATGCTCCGAGAAAGCGCTCGATCAGTCAAGATAAACTTGCATTTGTGAACTATAAGTCACAAATACAAACTTATACATTGACACCAATGCCCAATGAAATTATGGTAAATTCTGCCTTTGTGTTCCACAAATGAGGAAAAGTGATATGGCCTGGAGCCTGGACGAACTGAATACACTACTGGAAAAGCAGCAAGACCTGAGTGTTTCAAAAGAGGGGGACGCTATCTTTATCAGCAATGAAGATGGTATCGATGCGTTTATAACCGTCAGTGGCGAGCAGCTACTGGTAGAGTCTCTGCTCTGCCCTGTTGCTCAGATTCGCGATACCGCAGCTTTTGATGCGTTGATACTGCGCACCCACAAAAACGTCTTCCCACTCACCACCCTCGGTATTACCACGATTGGCGATAAGGAGTACTACGCCGCCTTTGGGGCCTTGTCGTCAGAATCCAAAGCCGAGACAGTGATGATCGAGATCGACACCCTGTTTCTAAACATCGAAGGGATGTTGGAGTTTTTTGAAGAGTTCCTGACAGAACCCGCATCCATCTCAGCCTGATGGGTAGACCTGATATAGCGATAGGAGGCTCAATATGAGCGTTTGGACAAGATTATTTTCTGCCCTTAAGGGCAACGTCAACGAGGCCGCCGAATCGGTAGCCGATTCGCAAGCATTAACTATCCTGGATCAGGAGATGCGCGAGACCCGCGAGGAGATTCGTAAATCGGAGCAGTCTCTGACCTCAATCGTAGCGAAAGAGAAACTGACTCAGCACAAGGTCGCCGACCTGCAAAAAGCCATCACCGAACACGAAGGCTATGCCGTTCAGGCGCTGGAAAAAGGCGATGAGGTCCTGGCGATGGAAGTGGCAGAGAAGATCAGCCAACTGGAATCCGAGCTGGATGCAGAGCAGCAGTTCCTCAACCAGGTCTCAGCCTCGGTGACCCAGCTGCGTAAATCCCTGAAAGATTCGAAAAACAACCTCCGACTGATGCAGCAACAGGTGGATACGGTAAAGGCCACCGCTTCGGTGCAGAAAGCGCAGGAGAGCCTTTCATCCCGCCACCTAAACACCAACTCTCGGATGAAAACCGCCGCCGAATCACTGGAACGGATAAAGGGCAAGCAGGCCCACCGCAACGCAGAGATCGAGGCGGCGCGTGAGATGGCGTCCGACGAAGACGGTAGTGGCCTTGAGGCCAAACTTAAAAGCGCTGGCATCACCGGCGCCGGCGGGGCCAGCAACGTTCTTGCGCGCCTCAAGGCCAAACAAGCCACCTAGGGTTAACGCCTGATGCCCATTGTCACCCGGCTGGTCCGCAAGTTCTTTCATCAACTGACCAGCCTCAGCTGGCACAGCGTCTTGATGGTGCTGGCCGGCTATATCCTAGTCAGTTTTGCCGGTCTCTACTGGGCCCAGGAACCGGTCACTCAGGGGTCGCTGGCTCTATTCTGGTACTTTCTGGTAGTCACCTCCAGCACCGTCGGATATGGCGATTACTCCGCCACGACCCCCGCCGGTATGTGGGTTATCAGCTGCTGGGTGATTCCCTTCGGATTGATGATCTGGGGCCTGGTCGTCGGCCGTACTGCGGCAGCGATCATTCAGTATTTTCAAAGGAGCTTGAAAGGCATGAGCCCACTACACCACTCGGGTCACACGCTGGTGATTGGTTACAACGGTCCTCGTACCCTCCAGCTACTTCAACTGCTGTTACGTGAGGCCGGGTCGTCAGAAAAGGCTAACCTAGTGCTCTGTGCGCACGTCGACAAACTAGACAGCAACCCCCTACCAGACCAGATCGGCTTTGCCCGGGTGTCTAGCTTTAACAATGAGTCAGAGATGCTGCGGGCCAATATCGGCGAGGCCGCCACCATCCTGATCGACACACCGCTCGATGACATCACCCTCACCACCGCTATGTTCTGCTACCAGCACAACCCCGGAGCGCGTATCCTGGCCTACTTCAACGATGATGCTATTGCCCGACTGTTGAAGGGGCACTGTCCCAGCGTCGAGTGCATCCCTTCAGTGTCCGTAGAGATGTTGGCCAAGGCCGCCGTAGATCCCGGTTCCAGCGTGCTGCACCATGAGCTACTGAGTGTTGATAAAGGCATGACCCAATATTCGGTGAGGGTGCCCCAAGCGATAGCAACGCTTTGTGTAAGCGATCTGTTTTTACTGTTCAAGCTGCGCTATCAGGCGACCGTCATTGGATTGCAGCCCGACGGCCCCGATTCGCTGATGGTCAATCCGGCGATGGAGCTGCCTATCCACGCCGGGGATCGAATCCACTATATTGCCGATGAACGTATCGACAAATTCGACTGGAGCAGCCGCTAATGCTGGATTGGATTAAACAAAAAATGGCTCCGGCCGCAGCGTCCGATCCGGCCAGCGCTGCCCCTGAAATATTGGGGTTTCGGCTGGGCGGTGCGGTTGAACTCAATGAGCTTAAACTGCGCCTGCTCGACGACCAGTTGATCACCGACAGTATCGCCAAGGTACAGTTGATCCAGGCGGTTGGAGTGGTCAAACTGGATGAGTCCAACACCATCCTTCGCTACTACACCGATGACGACGGCTTCTTTCAGGTGGTCTTAAGCGGCGGCATGGATGAACAGCATGTCAGTGATGTGAAGCTGTTGCATTTCTTCGAGACCCAGAGCGTCGGTTCTGACCATGACTGGAATGAACTGTTACGATCGGGGATTAGTCGTTCGACGTATGATTTCGAAGGTCAGCTATTTGCGCGCGTCTGGGTTGCTGTGGGAGACTGCCCGCCGGTCGCCATGACCGAAACAACCTATACCGAGACAGAGGCGGCGTCCGAGACCGACCAGTTTGTTATGCTCTACGAACGGCCGCTGAATGACGAACTCTATGAGTTTCTGCTGGTGTCCGGTGAGGAACAGATTGTCGATAATCGTGCCGAGCGATGCCGGGTGGTCAGTACCGGCATCAACCTCAGCAGCACCGATTTCGAAGTGATCGGTTAGCCCCCCCAATAATGTTTAAATCTCAGCCCCCAAGGAGCAACACATGGATACAATCATGCTATCACTATCTGGCCTGTTACCTTTTGCGCTGTACTTCACACTGAGCCTGGCTTCTCTGCTGCTCTTCAAGGTGCTGTACACCAAGGTAACCCCTCACGATGAATGGATGCTGATCAAAGAGAAGCAGAGTACTGCGGCGGCCTGGGCATTCGGCGGGGCGATTATCGGTTTCTCCATCGCTGTGGCAGGGGCGGCAGCAAACTCGGCGGGCGTGGTCGATTTCATTATCTGGGCCATCGTAGCCCTCATCGCCCAGCTGTTAGCCTTCGCGATTGTTCGCTTTGGTTTCATGCCTCGCATCGTGGAACGGATCGAACAGGATGAGGTTGCTGCGGGCATCATGCTGGGTTGTGTTTCGGTGTCTATCGGTCTGCTCAATGCAGCCTGTATGTCTTATTAGCCTGTAAGTCTTATTTGCTAGTACCTCTTAGGAACAGCAGGGAGCCGACACGATGAAACGAACCAAACAGATTGACCTACAACAGATGCGTAAACAGCCGCTGTATAGTGCAGCCAAGCTGGCAGCTGCCATCGGTGGCGTCATCGCACTGGCCGGTTGCGGCGGCAATGAAATCGACGCCAAGATTTACCCCAGCATCGACGATTGCAAAAATGACAATCCGGGTGAAGCGGATGTGTGCGAAGCGGCCTATCAGCGTGCTGTTACCGAATCTGAAGCAACCGCCCCAAAATATCGTTCCAATAATGATTGTGCCGCCGAATTCGGTAACTGCGAAGTACGCCGCGACGGGAGTGGCAACAATTGGTTTATGCCGGCACTCGGTGGCTTTATGCTCGGCCAGATGCTTGACGGACGCCGCTACTCTTCACCGGTCTATACCGGTTATGGCAACCTGTACGGCGGCTACTACGGCGCCGATGGTAAGCGCTATGGGGATTATTCTCGAAATTCTCGGGTGAGTAATGTCAAGGTGGATCCAGATGCATTCAAGTCAAAGCCCAGGGTAACCCGCACCATTTCACGTGGTGGATTTGGTTCCAAGGCCGCGGCCAAATCATCCTGGGGTGGCAGCCGCTCTGGCGGCTGGGGGGGATAAATCGTGCTACGAATGCCGATTCGACAGCGCCCCGGCTGGCAAGCACTGGCCGAACAATATGGGTTTAGGTTTCACACTATGTATGGTGAACCCTATTGGGATGAAAGCGCCTATTACCAGTTCACACTGAAGCAGATCGAAGAGGATATAGAGGCGCCTACAGCCGAGATTCATCAGATGTGCCTGGCCGTTGTTGATGAGGTGCTGCGCAACGACGAATTGATGCAGCGCTTCCAGATCCCTGAGTCTTACTGGGACCGGATAGCTCAATCCTGGCGAGACAAAGAGCCGAGCCTCTATTCGCGTATCGACCTAGCTTACGACGGTGTGAATCCGGCAAAACTCTACGAGAACAACGCCGACACCCCGACCGGGCTCTATGAGAGCGGTTTCTGGCAGTGGCTATGGCTGGAGCAGCAGGTGGATCGCGGGGCGCTGCCTCGACCATCCGACCAGTTTACTTCATTGCAAGAGAAGCTTATTCAACGCTTTTTAGCCCTCAAAATTCGCCGCCCCGGCCAGGTGCTGCACCTGAGTTGCTGCAAGGAGACCGAGGAGGATCTGGGAACCGTCACCTATCTGCAGGACTGCGCTAAAGCGGCGGGCATAGAAACTCGGTTCGTTTTCATTGAGGACATAGGTCACGGAGAGGGTGACTGTTTGACCGATCTGGACAGCCGGGTGATCACTTGGCTGTTCAAACTCTACCCCTGGGAATTTATGCTGCGCGAAGCATACGCAGGACTGACCCTGAGCGCAGATGTGCAGTTTCTGGAACCTATATGGAAAGGCAGCATCCTCTCCAATAAGGCGCTGTTACCGATGCTGTGGAAGTTATTCCCCGGTCATCCCAATCTACTGCCGGCCTTTTTCGAGGATCAATTGAGTCAGGCCGCAACGATGCCGCTGGTCAAAAAGCCAATTTATTCCCGTGAGGGGGCCAATATCAGCATCCTGAAGAACGGTGCGGCCATCGAACAGAGTGATGGCCCCTATGGCGAAGAGGGCTTTATCTATCAAGCCTATTACCCGCTGCCAAAGTTCGGTGACAACTACACCCTGATCGGCTCCTGGCTGGTCGATGACCAACCGGCGGGGATCTCTATCCGAGAGGATGCGGGGCTGATTACCCAGGACCTGTCCAGATGCCTGCCGCATACCATTTTGAACTAAAGCAATGGGTAAATGGAATGGGAAAAAGCAAGAGATAAGACCGTTGATTCGCGCTCTAAGCCAGGTGGGTATTTTACGTCGCCTTGGGCCGTCAAACGATGACCCAGTACACTCACCGAGCAGAAGCACCGTGCTTTGATTCATTCATCATGTGCGTATGTGATTGACTTAGAATGCTTATGCGCCCATGCCTCCTTCTGAATTTGAGTTCGAGAGGATGAGAGGCCGGGGGCAAACGACCGGCGATCTAGGTCTGAGAACCCGCTGGCCGATCGTCTGGTCGATCAGTTTCTTTCCAATAGCCGGATAGGGGTTGCTCTGTTTGTCCAAGAGGTCTGTTGCAGGGTCACCAACTGGCTGCTGTACTGGCTGCCGTACTGGCTATCGTAGTGGCTGAAACAGGGGGCTCTAGCATGCTATCTTCTCAGACCGTCCACGCTGTAAGTGACAATCTGCTATGCAATCTCAAGCCGACCCCTTTATCGTTCCCCGCTGTGAAGAGCAGATCGAGATCCTGTATCAGGATCAGGATCTGCTGCTGATCAATAAGCCAAGCAAACTACTGAGCCTGTCGGGTCAGCATCCGCTCAACAAAGATTCGGTGCACTTTCGACTGGTGCAGGATTATCCCACCGCGACGCTGGTGCATCGCTTGGATTTTGGTACCTCGGGGATCATGATCGTGGCCCTAAATAAGCCGATTAATGGCCAGCTAACCAAACAGTTTCAAGCGCGTACGATCAAAAAAACCTATCAGGCACTGTTGCACGGATCTGTGATCGAGGATGCCGGTAGCATCGATCTGCCGATCGCCAAAGACCGGCTTAATTTCCCGTTGCAGAAAATTTGCCAGGAGACCGGTAAGCAGGCTGTTTCCCGCTACCGAGTGTTGGAGCGGTTGCCGCAGCAGTGCTCGACCCGGGTCGAGTTTGAACCCCTGACTGGACGTACGCATCAATTGCGGATCCATAGTCGAGAGCTGGGGCATCCCATTCTCGGCTGCGATCTCTATGCCAGCGATGCGGCGTTTTTTATGGCTGAAAGGCTGATGTTGCATGCGACAACAATCGAGTTCGAACACCCGCTGAGCGGTCAGTCTGTATCCGCATCGAGCCCCTGTCCTTTTTAGCAAAGAGTGATTTTTGTTAGCGAAAAGTAGTTTTTATCGTGCATCTCAAGATGGATGCAAAAACCTGTTATGTTGAAAAAACTTTACACGACGTAAAATTTAGTTTAAAAAGATCGGCTCTCAAGCTTACCCAGCTGGGACTATAGTTAGATACGGCAACTTACCCAGTGGCCGGAAATGATCTTAAGCCTCGATTACAACAACAAAGAGGACAGTATGAGCACAGCGACTAGCCGGGCTATCCATAAGCCCCAGTTTATCCGTGGCGACGCCCTGAGTATTCCCACCTATAAGGTGTTGAAACAGGACGGCAGCCTCTACAAGAATGCCCAGGCACCTGAGATCGATCAGGCACTGGCGATTCGCATCTACAGCACCATGGTCCGGACCCGGATGCTCGATGAGCGCGGCCTGGCTTCACAGCGTCAGGGACGACTGAGTTTTTATATGCAGTCTACCGGCGAGGAAGCGACCACGGTCGGATTTGCCGCCGCACTCGATGATCAGGATATGATCATGGCCCAGTACCGCGAGCAGGGCGCGCTGGTCTACCGCGGCTTCAGCCTCGACGAATTTATGAATCAGCTGTTCAGCAATGCGCTGGATTACGGCAAGGGCCGGCAGATGCCGATCCACTACGGTTCTGCAAAACTCAATTACATGACTATCTCTTCACCCCTGGCAACCCAGCTACCGCAGGCGACCGGCTATGCCTATGGGCAGAAGCTGGCGGGCGAAGGCCACTGCACCGTGGCTGTATTTGGCGAGGGTGCGGCTTCGGAAGGCGACTTCCATGCGGCCCTGAACATGGCCTCGGTGCTCAAAGTGCCGGCGATCTTCCTGTGCCGTAA
>TARA_R110002167_G_scaffold79900_1_pt1 | contig 17650 bp, 9 predicted proteins | sample TARA_R110002167 | Tara Oceans TARA_R110002167 (sample SAMEA4398238) | marine metagenome | biome: Polar Biome; feature: [MES] marine water layer (ENVO:01000295) within the mesopelagic zone...; material: water (ENVO:00002006), including particulate matter (ENVO:01000060) such as...... | reverse complement strand
CTGCGTGCTAACCTCTGGTCGTTTGCTTTCCGAGAAGCGTCTTGATCTTGAGCTGCGGAAATACCTGCTGGGTTAGACACCATGATCTTTGACCCATCATCATCGAATTGTGGATTACCCTTTGAGTCAATTCTTTGCACCAGTCCTTCGCTGTTGATATTGGCTGTTGTTGCTTCGTTTGATGCTTTAGTGGCCTCTGTCACCTGTTTCGTGGTATTGTCAACGTTTGTCGTGCCTGTGGCAACATCATTACGTGCGACGGTTTGTTCTTTTGTAATATCTTTTATCTGAGATTGATCTGCGGCCTTTTCTCCCGCAGCTTGTAATTGTGCTTCAGTATTTGCTATCAAAGCATTTTTTAGAAGTGTTGTTTCGGATATTTGGAGTGCTGTCTGATTACGCAATGCTGTTGCAGCCGCCTCTTCTTGCCTCCCAAGTTCCACAAGCTGGTTTACTAACTGCTCTTCTTTACTTCCCTTTTGAGCTTTGTCCTTTGCTGCCGCCGCAAGCTCTGGAGGAAGTCCTAATCTAAGAGCTTCTTTTTCAGCAAACTCACCTTTGAGTTCACGACCAGTTTTTCCTCCGGCCCCGGGTATTTCAACGTCAGCAAAGTCATCAAGTAGACTACCAATTCTAGCTCTTTGCTCGTCGTTTGCTCCTTCTAGACCACCCTGACCGATTGCCGTATTTACATCTAAGAAACTTTGATTTATATTGGATCTCTGCTCGTCGCTACCAAAGGCAAACTCTTGAACCTTTGATCCTATTTGTCTTCTAGATGCTTGCTCTTTGGCAATTTGACCTTGAATGTCTGCGGCTAACGCCGACTGATCGCTGAGTCTTTTTAGCTCATTGGTGACCGAAGCCGAAGCAGCCCCCATAGCGGCCAAGTCACCCTCTAGCTTTCCCCTGTCCGTTGGGTCTGTAGTGTTTTCTAGTTCTACTTGTTTTGCCTTTCTGCTTGTGCTTATTGCAGATTGCTGTCTTGTTAAAGAGCCTATATCTCCAGCCTTAGCAAAACCACCACCTCCCACGGAATTTGCAACACCTAGTTGTGCTTGGGCCTGCGACCGCCTTCCTCTTTCCTTATCTCCAATACTTCTTTCTTTGCCCGTAGCTGTTGCAATCCTATCTTTACTTCTCTCCTTAACCCCAACAATATCCGCATTTTGAGTGGCTAACGTACCCTGCAATGAAATAATCTGGGCATTAATTTGTCTCTGAGCTTCAAGAAATTGCTGACTAATTGCTATTCTAGCTTTCAAAGCCGCCGCTTCTTCTGCGGTTAAACTTTGTATCTCGTCTCTAATTCCTTGTATTTCTTCAAAAGTAATGTCACCACCATCGTTTAACGCTTCTGAAATTTTAGCCTTTAACAAATCCTCAAAGGTTCCAGACAGTTGTTGTCCACTAGCAGCAAAGTCGGCAGCTATATCTCCAACAATCGAGTCAACTTGTGCAGACGCTGGAGGGTCTTCTCCGAATTCTCCCGACGTGGCTTTTGCAACCGCGTTTGGCAAAGAAGTATTTAGTATATCCGACAACCCCTTACCTTCTTTGATGTTTGCAACATTTTGATCAATAAGTCCACTTTGTTGAGACCCAGCACCAAACTTAGCGGTTTTAGACAAACCTTGTAAATTCTGATCAAGAACATCAGCACTGATATCATTGATGGGAACGTCCAACGCTGAGGTGTCAAAGTCTTTCTTGACTGTGCCTCCAGTAATTGCCGCAAGATTACTGTCTAGGTTTTTCAACCCCTTAGCCGCCGAGCTAGTTCCTTGTAGGAAGTCATTAATCCCCCTACTTTGTGTCGCCAACCTTTCCAAAGTTAATGCCGCGTTGACCGCTGAAAGAGCAAGCCTAGCTTGTGATAAGTTTAACTCAGCGGAAGTCTTGAGCAACTGCAAGAGTTCTTGATTATAAGAAGCTGCCGACTGTGCTTCTTCTAGTTTAGCCTTTTCATTAATTGCTGCAATTTGATTTGAGTCGGTCTTTGCGTCTAAGCCTGTAATTGATGCGTCTGCTCTTGCTCTTATACTTTTTTGTTCAGTTTTTCTACCTAATGCTAGTTTTTTGCCTTGCGGAGTCTTCGTCTCTAGGTTTTTTACCGTTTCAGCACCAGTACCGCCAGTCAAACTGGCGAGTTCTGAACTCTTTAATTTACCCAATGATTCACCAAGAACAGCAATTATCTCACCTCTAAGCCCCGCCTGTCGCTCTCCTTGGTTTTTATTCTGGTTGTTAACCGCTGTTTCAGCTTCCTCTTGGGCTTTTATTGTTTGCTTGTTTTGTGCAACGCCCTTTCTCTCTTCTTCACTAAGATCTTGATCTGTTTCTGACTTTAGGAAGAACCCTTTAGGACCTCCTGTTTTTAAACCTTCTTTTTCTGCCAACTCGTTAGACTTCTTTGTTGCCGCACGAGCCTTCTTTAAGGTCTCGGCGTTTCTCCGCATCTCGTCAGCTCCTTGACTTGTTGCATTAGTAAGAAAATCCAGTTTACTAGCAGAGTCTAAGTTTGCAAAGCTTGCGTCTTTTATAGCCTTATTAAAGTTAATTACCGACCTTGTAGCGTCAAAAGTTACCGCCGCGAAACCACCAACAGCTTCATTTGTTGCGACATTCAACTCATCAAACGATGAAGCGGCAGCGTTTGCGGTAGACGAGAGATAAAGGTATGCAACGGCGAGACCAATTGTTCCAGCAACAACTGTTCCAATAACAGGAACAAACGAACCAACGGCGGCAGAAGCAAGACCAGCACTTGCAGCCATAGCCGCGACACTAGCAGTCGCAGCGGCGGCACCAGCACCGAAGGTTCCAGCGGCAGCAGCACCCGCTAGGAATCCCCCAGCTAAAGCGGCACCTCCGCCAATCGCTGCACCTGTGGCTTGATTTTTTATATTGTCTCTACCGGCTCTGTCTTTTGAGGTTTGCTTAGTGGCTGCTTCTTGCCTATTTTTAATAAACTCCGCTCTATTTCCTCTCGATCCAACAGTTCCTAAAGAAGACTCCGCTGAACCGGCTAGATTTTTAAGTTGTTTTTCAGCAGCAGCGTCATTTTTTTCAATACCTTGCTGCAACTCGGTTAGTTTTGCTGCTGTTATGCCAGCAGAAATACCCGCACCCGCGATTGCAAAATCTAAAGCTTTAAAAGCTATATTGGCGACCGGAATCTTCTTAATGGTTTTAACCTTACTTAAAACCCCTTTACCTTTTACTGGATTCTTTGCAGCTTTTTTACTAACCTTATCTGCTCCAGCCTTCAACTTATTTTTTACCGATCCGCCTCCGCCTCCGCCTCCGCCAGCCTCGGCCTCTTTTGCAGCTATAAGCTGTTCGCTAGCCTCAGCCTCTCTTCTTTTAGCATCAATATTGGCCTCAGCAGCCACTTTCTCATTTTCTTTAGTTGCTTCTTCGCCTGTTCCTGAAAACCTCTCTACAAGGCCAGCGGCTGCACCTTTTATTTCGAAAAGAACGGCGGTGACCGCACCAGCAGCAGCAAAACCCGCAGTCATTTGATCAGCAGCATCTTTGTTTTTCACAAAAGCTTGAACTAAGCTTCCTGAAAACAAAGACACTCCAGCGAGAACGGTTCCAAACTTTGCAGTAAACGCCGCCGACGATTGCAGTTCTTTAGTCCAGCCCTTTAAACCCTTGTCGGCTTTTTTGGCTTGATCTTTTTCTTTTGCAGCAGGCTTGCCCGCTTCTTGACCACCTCCTCCACCGCCTCTGCCTCCGCCTCCGCCTCCACCTTCGCCACCTCCGGCTGGGGGGCAACACACAACCTCTCCACCTCCCCCAGAGCCAGAACCAGAACCAGAACTTTGAGCTTGAGCTTTAGCTTGAGCTTCCGCTTTAGGTTCGAGAGGTTTTTGCTCATAGACGGCGGCTTGGTTAGCTTGAGAATCGGCAACATCACCTCCAAACTGTATGTCTTCGGTTCCAATTTGTTGAACATTAGCTCTAGCGGCAGCAAGCTGATCCGCAGTAACCACTCCGTCTTGAACTTGAACCTTCCAACCATCAACAACAGTCGATAGTGCTGACACAAGGCTTGTTCCGCCCTCTTTAAGAGCTTGCACTTCAGCATTTATCGTGGCCGTAAGTTGGTCAGTGCTAAACTCTGAACCTTTTGGAGTGACTGATGAAGAAGCATAATCAACAGGCTTCGAAGCCGCGAGGGTTGCAGCGGTCGGGCCTAGAACCTCTGGTGAAAGTCTTTCTATTCTAAGACTGCTCGTGGAGGACTCAAGGGTTCTGGTAGGTGCTGGCGGGATTGGGGCTAGTTCCCTCTGTGCCGAATTGGGTGACCGTCCCGCCGCAGTCGCTGCTGCGTTCTTTGCTTGAGCAGCATTTTGTGCGACCACTTCGGGAAAACTTTCGCCGGTTGCAACACCGCTTGTAACGGCTGCATCTCTTCGGCTTGCAAGGTTCGTGTCTAGTTTGGTAGAAACTTCATTCAAAGCCTTACCTCTGTTTGCGGCTTGATCTTGTGGGGTGCCAGACGCTATATCAGCAGATTCTAATCTTTCGATTGCCTTGCTGTAAATTTCGGCAGCTTTTATTAGTACATCGTTGTATTCTTTGCCGTCTTTGTCAACATCCCCAAGACCAGATGAAACAATCGCTCTTATGCTTTTATCTGACTTTTCATCATAGGGTTTTCCACCAATACCGGGTTGCGAACTGCGTTGACTCGGGACGGTCACTGATTGATTATCTCTTTTCGAAAGTCCACCCTTTAACGACTTGTCCCTCGGTTTGTCCGGCTCTAGATATCCAGCAACATCCTTATTGAATTGACGGGTGGTGCCTGCACCAATGTCTCTGTTTGGTTCCGGCTCCTCATCATAGATGTCCCGACTTCTAGGCCGTGCCTGTGGGAGAAGTTTTTTTGGTGCCTTTGGTGTGTTTGGTGTCTCTAATTTGATTCCCTCAACTAAATTTTCATCAACAACCTTTCCTTTTGCTTTAACCTCTGAATCAGCACGCTTTTTAGATTGAGCCACTACGGTTTTGCCAGCATTGAAATTTGGAAATTTATCTGCAAAAGACTTTCTGTTTCCTTTGGTAGTGGTAACATCTTGGACACTCTGTCTAGCATCTGCAAATTTCTGCTGTTGACCGAACCCAGGTAACTCTGCCCCCCTCGGCCCCTTCAATCCTTTTGGTATACCTCCTTGTTTGTCTTGTGCTCTCTGCCTGCCCTGCATTCCAGCACTAAGTTGTTCGCTCGAATTTGCATTTTGATCTGTTCCACGCGGATCTACATCTAATCGTTTACGCTGTGCTCTTTGCCGACTCGTCACCGGATACACCGCAGCTCTGTCGGAAGCAGCAAAGGAATCTAACATACTGGACTGTGCTTTTTTAGGTGTCGTGGTCTTTTTAGCTGTCGCCACCTCTTTAGGGGATTCAGGATCGCCCATCCAAGAGCGTAAACGGTTTGTTGCCGAATCGGACAATCCCTCCATGAGTTTTTTTGGTGCAACAGAAGAACCGGTCTGCGTTTTTTTAGGTGTCGTGGTCTTTTTAGCTGATGCCCGCGACCGATACAACGAATCAATCGTGGTCCTTTTGGCTGCCGTCGCAGTCTTGTCAGCGTTTCTCCGTAGTGTCACGGCCCTAGCGGGTGCTGCTGCCGCTGGAACCTTCGGTGCTGCCGCTGGAACCTTCGGTGCTGCTGCCGCTGGAACCTTCGGTGCTGGTGCCGCCGCTGCGACTGCATTAGCCCGTTGTTTGTCTTGTGCTCTCTGCCGACCGGATGACACAGATGCTTCTTTGCGTTGGATTCGTTGTATCGGTGCTTCTTTGCGTTCGATAGGTTGACCCGGTGCTGTAGAGGCATCACGCTGATTGAGGTCGTCTATAGAGGATTTAAAGACCGCTTCCCGCTCGCCATTTTTTTTGGTAGTTTTGCTTATTTTATCATATATCTCATTTAGCTCGTTGCCGCCGACGCGGTCATAAGCACCTGAATTCAGACCACGCCCTTCCAGAGATGCTTGGAACGTCTTCCGCTTTTTAGCTTCTTCTTGAGGTGCTTCTGTAGGTGTCGCGGCCTTTTTAGGTTGCTTAGCTACTAGATTTTGGATCTCATTGTTTTTCTTTGCGGCATTTGTTCGGTTAACTCCCTTTAGTAATTTAGTATTGTCTTTTGGTTCTGCGTTTGCAGCATTTTTTTCTGCCTTGTTGCCAATCTCTTTAGCTTGATCGTTAGCCTTTTTGGTATTGTCTGCAATCTTTTTAAGTATTTTTTTATCCGAAATAGCCTTCTCAGTAAGTGGCTTTTTTTTGCCGGAGAATCTACCATCGCCTTCGGCCTCACCTCCCTCTGTCAAATATTGCACCCCACCAACTTTTCCACCTTTTGCAAATCCAGCGACTCCGCTTTTATTCATTGATCGCAGATTACTATACCCGATTCTTTGTGCAGATGATTTTTTAACGACAAACTCACCAGGAGTTAGCATTGCCGGAACGGTATCGGTTCCATACGCACCGCCTCCCGAATTTCTATTAACAGGAAATCCACGCCCTGCCTCCGTTTCTTTTCTCTTCTCTCTTTCTTTAGCTTTTTTATTTTTTGCTTTTCTGTTTAGTGCATCCTGCACCTCACCCGTAGAGTCATAATCCCGCAGACCATCCCAGAAATTAGCATTAGTCAGTTCTAAAGCTATCTGATCCCTGATTTTGATAGGCATTGAGGCAACACTTTTTCTGCTTGTTTTGCCCAATTTGGCATCTACGTATTTACTTGTTAAGCCATCCGAAAATAAGTCTGTTAAATCACCTAGTCCTGTTGGAAAGTCGAATGGTTGATTTTGCGTACCGGCCTCTGAGAAGCCACCCTTTTGCAAATTTCTTAAAGAGTTTTCAAAAACATCTCCGTAGATCTGAGACCTTATTCCGCTAAGAAAGTTGGTTTTTCTGTCACCCGTTATCGGAGGAGGGGTAACACCATACCCTCCAAAGAATAAGCTGGAAGTTGTTTCAACAGCGTCAACAAGTCCCTCTTCCAGTGCTACTTTAAAATCTTTGACGTTTTCTGGCTTTATAAGCCTCTCTGTAACGTTAAAGGATTTCGCCTTATCAAGACCTATTCCATCAAACTGTTTCCCAGCAGTAGATTGACTGGTCAAAAAATCTACAAACTCACGCTCTGCTCCTGCCCGCCCAGCCGTAGTTTTGGTGGGTTTCTTACTCAGAAGACCTGTAAAGACTGGACTTTGTAGTAAATCCTTGGGTTTGATGATTACGGAAGAGTCTTTGTTACCATCTGCGTTTTGCAAGACTGCGGCACTGGCCTTGCCGAATTTAACAATACCTCCCGAATTAAGGAATTGCGTCTCAGACTTAGCAAGCGGGTCTGTTATAAGGGTTATAACTTGGTCTAATACAGCATTGTCTTTACGCCTTGTTGTAAACCTAGCAGCATCTTTTTTGCCAAACCCCTTGCCTTTTGAGGCACTGTTGTACGCTTTTCCAATTACTAATTTTCTAGAACTCTCTCTTACGTCTCCCTGAAAGCTTTTCGAAGACTTTATTTCTCCTTGTGGAAAGTCTAAGAAGTCACCGTAAGGATTGAGCTTTGAAGCACCAACTCTTGCACCAAAAGCGGAATTTGCGACAATCTTCTCAAAGTCGTCTCCTCTTTCTTGAGGATTGGATACAGTGTTTTTGTTATATGCGTCAATTGCATTCTGAAGCATTGGAGTCCTTTCGCCTTTTTTTGGAAGATTATTCCAAGGAAACTCCAGAACATCAATAGCTTTCACTCCAACTGTATCGGTTTTATTGTATCTGGCTCTTTTAACACCTTTTGCATCTACCCCTTTTGGAAAGTTTTTTCTAGTTTTGTTAAAAGTTGGCATTCCGTCGCCCTTCGGCTGAGAATACACTTCTGTAAAACTCCCCTTAACATAACCCCCATCATTAAAGGATTGCAGTTTTTTCTTGCCTATTTTTTGGGTGCTGCTTTTCTTGATAACAAATTCACCGGGAGTAAGCATAGCAGGAACTGTATCTCTATTCCCAGTTCCCGGAACAAAACCCCCGTTGTTTAAACCAATCGGTTTTTCGCTTTTCCCACGTCCAGAAAATAAGCCCTTGAAAACAGGCGATATAAACTGACTTAGTTTTATGGCTCCAAGAGTGGCTAGTAAGGGAAGAATTTCTTTTAAAGCACCCACGGTTGCCAAGATACTATCCGCTACATTAAGAAACGTTTGTGCTAGGAATTTAAACGTGCCGCTTTGACTGAACGATTTAACAACCTTGTCTAAGACTTGACCCAACTTTGATAAGTTTTGACCTAATCCTTGGGTTGCTTTATCCGCGTCCGATGTTGTGTTTCCAACTGCACTTTGCGAGATAGCCAAAGCTCTAGCTGTAACCGAGTACTGCTTAAGCAAAGGAATTACTTTTCCAATTTGACGGAATCCACCCAGATCTTCTACAATCTGGTTAAATCTAATATCTCTAGGATCTAACGTTGATAAACCTATAGACAATCTTTTTATCGCTTCAAGAGGGCCAACAAATTTGCCTTCCAAGTCTGTCAAGGTAATTCCTAAGAGCTTCAGTTGGTCAATAGTCTCCGCTCTTTGAATTCTTGTAAAAATAGTTCTAAAACCGGTAGCTATTGTTTCAGCACTTTCACGGGTTGTTTGACGAACACTGGTGAACAAGGCAAGAAGTTCCTCAAACTTACCGCCAGCAGCTTCGAATACACCACCAGTACGACGAACAACAGTAATCAAGTCAGCAGATTCTACGGCAAACGTTTTAGACAATTTGTTGATCACGTCCAAGGATTTGGATAAAAATTCAACCTCTCGACCAGTTCGTTTCGCTTGCTGACCAAACTGGTTGAGAATAGCAATAGCACCTTCAGTGGTGTCCTTGATATTGTCAAAACTGGAAGCGAGAGTTGTCTTTCCGAGTATGTCGAGCAACCTTTTTGTCTTACCAGCTTCGATACCGGCCTGACTCAAAGTTCTAGCGGTCAACGCAAGTTCGAGATTAGAAGCACCTAAAGAGATGGCAACCTTGTCAATCTCTTTTTCAAGAGACGATAAATTTGCAACGGTTTTTCCGGTAATCTGGCTAATCTTGATAAGTTCTTTTTCAAAGTCTACAGCTCTTTTTACGGACTGCTGAATACCTCTAGCTAGACCAATAAAGGTTCCTGTGGCAAATGTAATGACGCTAAATCTACGACTAGCCTCAAGAAGTTGAGAATTTAAAAACTTCGTGTCTCTACCGGCACTTTTCACATCTTTTGAAAATTTGCTAGTTGCTTTACTTGCTCTTGCAATGCTCTTGGTGTCCGTGTTAACCTTTAGATCAACCGCAACCCCTTTTAAATTGTTTCGTAAGTCGCTTAAAACACTATTAACGTTTTGACTAGTCGCACCTGATAGCTGCAATTGAGCCGTTAAATTAAAACCTGCTGCCATTTTACCCTCGTAATTTTAAAGATGGGGAGTGCAACCTCCCCATTTGGTTCTTAATATATACGCAATTAAACCTCTTTTACATCCACTTCTTCTACCTTATCGACCACTTTCTTCGCTCTAGTTTTTTTAACAGGCTTTTTAGCAGATACAACTTCTTCTTTAGGTTCGTCCTCCGCTGAGATTTCACTACCATCTTCCGTCAGGAACGGCTTTCTATTGGTCAATGACTTCTTAATCCAGTTCTTTTCACCGTCTCTATCTACTTCTACAACTTCTTCACCTTGTCTATTTACAAAGTAGCACTCTTCTGTTTTGCCCTTTGTTCTATAGGCGACAAATCTGCCTTTGTCATTAATTAATCTACCGTCTGAGTCAACCAAGTGACCGTCATCATTTAGCAGTCTAAGATCGTCATCAACAAAATCGAACTCTTTAAGAAACTTGTTTTCTTCCAAAGTGCTGTCATAGTCTTCTGGAAGTCCGTAAATCACACTAGCCAATTGACCAGCAGCTTCGATAACCCAAGGTTCTCCAGAGTTGTCTTGGTAATCCTTTTGGGCTGGAAAGAATGGTTTTTTAGTTTTCGGATTCAACATGCAACATCTTACAAGTTCTGAAAATCTTGCATTATCAGCTTGGCCCTCTGCTGAGTTTTGATCCAAAGAATTTCTCTCTGCTAGAAAATCTTGAAATTCTGCACGTAGAGTTTTCAACTTCATAGCAAACTCCTTGGCTTCAGAGAGTTTAATTCCACCCTTCATTAGAATTTCTTCTAGTGCTTGGATCTTAGAAACAAATTCGTCGTTTTCTTTTTGTTTGTCTTCATTCCAGATTCCTTGTTTGGTCATATAGTCTGAAAGTTTTTGCCGAAGTAATGCACCAGATTCTAACGCGGCAGTAAATGCTCTGTTGTATTCTAGCTGTGCTATCGAATGCTCCAATGCCGCTGGTGACTTTAGCATAACCTGCACCTCGTTTCCTTCTGTGTCTTTACTTGTTATAACCTTGAGTTTGTCCGTCATTTAGTCTTCTCCTTGTTTAGAATTGTCTAATCCCGCGTTTTTAACGGGCAACTTAATAAAATACTTCTTCCTAGATATTTCATAATTTATGAAATCCAGTTCTAATAGTCTAATCTGCTCATTACCTTTATCTAGTATCTCAGCCCTAGCCTCTGAATAAATACCCATTAGCTTTATCTGATCTTCATTCCTAGATGCGTTGTCCCTAGTCTTAAAATCCCACAAAAAACCAAAGCTCTCTTCGAGTGACGAAAGCGTTCCAATCATTGTGGTTTTTATTCTTTTTTTGGCTTGTTCGAGTAAGTCAGACTTGTTTTTGTTTTTATTTCTTTCTTCTCGTATCTCTTGTAGATCCAAAGATTTGCTAATAAACCCTTTAAATCCATCTTCGTGATCACTCATTCCTATCTCCCTTTAATTGCCGCGACACCTGTTTTTACGGCATTCATTCGCCTCTCCTGTTTAATGTCGGAAAGCTCTTTGAAGTGCATATTTTCTCCACCGTCTTTTGTAAACTCATGTATTTGTTGAGATCTAGCACTTGATGTTTGCCTAGCACCTTGAGAATTTAACCCGTGTATTTCCTTGGCTTCATCTTTATTCGATGCCATTAAATAAATATCTTGCGAATTCGCAATCTTTGGATTTTTTAGTAAAGCATCTGTTTCAGATTTCTTCTTGTCTGCTTCATTTTTTCTTCTTTGTTGCGTAAACCACCCGTCAAGACAATCATCATCACAAATAACCTTTTCGTCAGGAGCTTCTGGATGAGCATATACATTGTCATACATAGCCGAATAGGTAGATAGTGTCAATTGGTTAGAGTCGAGTTGCGAGCTTGAAACTCCGAAGGGGTTATCTCTTTTCTTAGAAATGCTCCACATGCCACGCCAAGGTTCTCGTCTTGCAATAGCTCTGAACACAGAGGGTGAAATACTTTCATTGCTGTAGGTGCTCATAACCTTTGTAAGACTCATATTATGAAAATCAAATTTTGTACCATCTGTATTTTTTGCTGTATTTTCTATTAACCAACATTTTCGTGCGTACTTAGCAACACCTTCGCATGTAGCGTAGTCAAATTGGTTCTTTTTTTGAGTTTCTTTGGCAAGCATACTTTCTGTCCTTCTAATCTGGGTCTTGATGGCTTTAAGTTCCTTTTTTTTAAAAAAGTTCCGAAAAGCTTCTACCTTTAGGTCTTCAATTTTCTTGTAACAATCTTTTATGTTTCTATCCACCATTGGATCGTACAGATTCTGATCTATCAACATTTCCACCATTTGAGAGTTGATATAAACGCCTGCAAAATACGCTTTATCATACATCTCTTGGTGTATGTCAAAAGACTGCTCAATAATGTCCGAGCTTGGTTCGTAAATGTAAAAAACAAGATCGCCTAGTTTTACTCGTAGACGACCTTGTATTATTCGATTTAGAACCTTCTCATAATAAATTTCATCCAATTCCTATTTCCTTTTATTACCCCGCCTCATCCGAATTAATCAACAGCTACACTAGACTGTACCAGTAAACTATTGAAGTTTGTGAAGGAATAGCTAATCGTTGCGTTTCCACCACCTGTGTCACCACCTGAGTAAGAAATACTTGCTAACTTATTCTGATCTCCAAGGTTAATAACTGTTCCAGCGTTGTCTTTGATGACAATTGAATCAGGAGTACCCAAGTTTTTGTTGATACCAGAAACACTTTTAAGATCGCCGGAAGTGGCAATAACTTCGAAATCAGAAGAAACCTCAATTGGAAAACTGACAAATTTAGCGTATGGGCCAAATCTACCTAGTTCCAACAGGTTTTCTTGTCCGAAGTCAGCACTAACATTAATGCTTTGAATGTGACTACTGCCAGTTACCCCTTGTAACATAACAACATCTGGCAATTCAGAACCTACTATATCAACATCTACCCGTCTAACAACTCCAGATCCTGGTGTATCTGAACCATTGAATGCGTTGGAGATTCCAGTAGTCCATCTAGATGTGGCTGTCGTAGTTCCATCGGTACCGGTTTGTGCGTTCCAGAATTTGTCGTTACCAACTAGGGTTACTGACTCTGTAGCGTTCCCATCTGAACTGAAAGCGTATGAAACGCTTGACGTATACATACCAGAATTCCAGCAGACACTTTTGGGAGTCCCAGACGCGTTTGAAAAGGAATCATCGAAGATACCTAAGTAAACATCGCTCCTCGCCTTTGCCGCTCCAACTAGGTTGCTTCGACATAGAAATCCTGAAGTACGCTCGAAAATTAACGCATCTCCGTCTAAAACTTTTTCCATAGTCACTTCTATATCAGAAATATCTTCTATGTTCTCGTAGATTTCTAATTGACCAAGTTCAAAAACTTGATCCAATGTAAAGTTTGAACTCATTCCTACAGATTGTATACCCTTCATCAATTGAGGTGCGGCTGGAGCCACCCCCGTTGGCATAATGATGACAGCTTGACAAGCGTAGAAAATTCTATCGTTCGGCATTATTTTTCTCCTCTAATTTAGTCCTCTGGTAAGGTTATATTATTATACACAAAAAGCATCTATATGGGCTTAACTTCGGTTGTATATCTTGCAGATGTCATGTATAAATCTGGAGATAACTGAGTTACAGCCGATCCTCTAGCATTTTCAATCCAACATCTTCTGTAATGATGGTTGCTGACTAAGGAAGGATAAACACCACTAGGGATAGCATTTGCAGTTAGTTCATTTCTGTAGTTAAATGGTGCAACACCCGATAGTCCCACACTGGTTGGATTAAACAAAGATAAAGTTCTATTGTTTTGGTTTACAATTGTATCCGATATATTACTGCACTCCCAGTCATTTTCCGACACAATATAAAAAACAACATCGCTCTGCACCCATTGACCACCTCCCAACGCATAAGGAATCATCCGAGTGGTAGGTATTACTTCGACAGCTATAGCGGGAAGTTGAACCCTTGTTTGACCAAGTTGAACCCATCCACCGGAACCACTAACTTTAAAATCGTCTTCGTTCCTGAATGACATTTGCTGTAATTGTCTAAACCAAGGAATTCCCTTTGCAGGAACAACCTGCACTGATTTATGGCTATATTCTAACTTTACTTCACTAGTATCTGGGATAGCAGTGTCAAAAACGACCCTGCCGTCTGGATAGTTTATGTAATAAGGTTTAGACACATTGTCAATATCATAAAAAGTGTCGTCAATATAAACGCCGGATATATTAATAGGCAGGTCTGTAGTAGCATTGATACCACTTTCCCAAACCCAGTTTTGTCTGTAACCCTCCCAAACTTGTCCATTATTATAATTCGGAGACTGAACAGACCTTAGTATGTGTCTATCCCCTCCATATATACCAGACTGAGGCATGTTTATATTGTAGTAGAATCCAACATCCAAAAACCCCCAATCAAAGAAATTTACAAAATTATCCAAGAGTATTTCAGACAGCGTTGCATCTATTGGTTTTTGGCCCGATGGATAAAAAAGCCTAGTTGATGTATCTCCTAACATTCTATCTCCCTTTAATGAATTTTGCTTGAGCTTGGGCAAATACTTTGCCTAGCTCAGAAGATGCCGCAAACACCGACCTAGTTATGAAGTTGTTTGTAGCGACTCCAGAATAGCTACTGTTTACCTTGTATGGTGCGTTTTTTTTAACCATGTGAGCAAGTCCAGTTCTTCCAAAATCGCCAATCTCTACGCCATAATCTGCAATAATGATTGAGTCTCCGTAGTTTAGAAGCCAGTCTAACCAAGGTATAGACCCTTGATAAGAACCGTCAATATAACTTTCAACATCTTGGTAAGCCCATTCATTGACAAGTAGATCTTCATAGCTCTGCCTTGAAAACTGTAATTTAATAGAACCGGGCCTAGCCGCAGAACCCCCCCTTGCTTTAGTTACGTTAACATTAAAGGAACCCATTATTGAAGTAATAAGGAAGGGGGTTACGTCACTATCAAGCCCAAACTCGGCTTGTAGTAAACCTTCTGATAAAGAAAGAATTTCAGGACTTATTCTTAGATACCTTTCAAGTATCGGGTACATCTCTTTGTATAAAAACCTAGAGGTTGCAACCAACGACTCATTTATTTGTCTAGTAATAACCCTTGAAATTTCTTTTTCTATCTGAGCATTGGTTTCTAATATTTTAAGACCTGCTCGACCTTGTCCAAATGTAAATTTTTTAGCCATGTTGCTGCTTCCAGAAGGTAACAACGTACTTTACTGAGTTTTGGTTAAACCCTTGAGGAAAAGAGCTTCCTGCTTTTTGGTATTTAGCACTAGTTTGGTAGTTTTCAATACCGTCATATTTAGGGACTAAATATTTACACTGTTCTATTTTAGATAGGTCGGTCATATAGGATACGGTTTGAATAGAAGCGTCAGGAATAGCTATAGAAGCACCAGTCTTAACCCAATTTTTTCTATCCCAGTAAATCCTTAGATTTATAGTGTCTGAAGCTTCTATAGCTTTGTACCCAGCTCCATTACAATAAGGACAAGGCATACCTCTTGAAAATGGATATGGCCCACCGTCTTGGTATTTACTAATAGATCTTCTTCCAGTTCCCATTGTATCTAAAATACAGTTTGGGCAATCTTCTTTTTTCTCTGGATAAACCAAAGTAGCAGTTCTATTAAAAATCTGCGTAACCGCGTCATTGTAGCAGTCAAATATGTCGCTGGGGATGTTAAAGTCCATTATCTACCTTATTTAATTAAGTCTAGGGATTGTCACAGCTTCGATATCGTCTGAAACCATGTTGTTGAACTCCAATCTCGCCTGAACCCTAGTTGTCCAAACATAGTTTCTCACACCGTTAGCAAGCGAATCATCCACACCATCACCCATTAACCAAACCTGCGTGGCGTTGCTTGAACTAGTATCATTTAGTGCAAAAGTGAATGTGAAGTAACTATTTGGCCTACGGGCCGTTTCGCCAACTTTGTAATCTGTTAACCAAGCTACAGGATCAATGATCATCTTTTCTATTTCGGCATCCGGTGGCATTGCTACGTTTCGATCAAGAGTAGTGCTTATATAGCTTGCAACCTTGCCTTGAAAGCTGTAAGTCCCGCCACGACCACCAACAAAAACGTCACCAATTATAGCTCTATCCATTGCGTTACCTGTGCTAGACCAATTAGATGATGTAGAATAGTTTGATCCTAGATCGTCCCAATCAGAACTACTCATTACTCTAATATCAAACGCAGCAGCTAAATTAGTAGCGGTAGCATCAACAGCACTTAATCGAGTTCCGTTATGAGCAATGTAAACACCATACCAGTCATCACTGTTAACTGTTCCTAGAGAAACTTCGTTGTATCCAAAGCCCTCTCTCCCCCAACCAAAAAGAAGATTTCCACTAGAGTCTTGCCTTAAATATACGTTGTCGTCTCCGCTGGTTGCTCCTTGTCCAACGCCCCAAATATCTTGGCTAGAGCTATCTCCATCAGATTTGAACATAATTGCAGTAGCCCAAGGTCTGGCGTTTCCATCATTTGACGTGTCGCCAGAACTTGAAGGTGCTGCGGTAGTCACAGCCGAGCCACCCATTTTAATTGCCTGTTCAGCGTTAGAGGTACTAGCGTAAGACAGGTATTCAGAACCCCCATTAAAGTCTACAGCGAAACCCCAAGGCGTACTAGTAAATATGTCACCGGGAGTTCCTGCGGCAAGTTTAACAACTGATATATTGTCTAATTTAACAGATGTGAAAGAAAGGTCTTCCGCTCCAATAACTATACCAAGAGCGTTAGACCCTGTAGCCACCACATCAAAAGATCGAGACTGGAAGAATGAACTCAAAACCAATGGGTCAGTAGCAGACACTCCACCGATAGTAAATTCGACTTGTCCAGAATTTGTACTAGAAGCATCGTAAGACACCCTGTAGGTACTACCACTTTCAACGCTAAAGGTTTGTTGAATTCTGGAATTAGCATTAAACCCAAGACTATCAGAGCACGAAACGTTAAAAGGAGCTTCCTCTGCAACAAAACATGAACCCGAATTTACCGTCCAAGGAGCCAAAGCACCAGTCTCGAAGTCGCCATTAGTGATTTCCTCCACTGGTTCAGAAGATCCAGAACCAGAAGGCCCAGCACCTAATAATAATAAACTCATTAGACAATCCTATAAGTTAAGTGACCATTTATATTTCCAGCGGAATTTGTGATATTTAACGCTTCTCCCGGTTCTGTCCACATAAGACCGTCAGAAGATTCTGACACAGCGACACCGCCATTTGCATCCAAAGTCATAGCTCCAGATATTGCAGTGGTTGCCGATTTAAAGGTTACGGTTGTCGCAGCGTCAGCCACGAATACGTAGCTTACTACCATAATCTGCCTACCGGCAACTGCTGGGGCAACCTCTCCAGTTGCAGCACCTACAGATATTGTTACATATTCTGTTATACCGTAACGATTTTCGTCTGCTGGTAATGCAGTTCTATTTGTAGTAGGCTCAGTGTAAATAGCAGTAACTCCGGTTGGTGTTGTAAATAGAACGCCACCCCCTTCGTTGAAGCCGTTACCGCTAATAATTTTTGTAGTTTCACTCATTTATATTTCTCCAATTTTAATTGTAAAAGTTTCGTGTATTGTAACCATCTCCGCGAATACCCCAACTCGCCGGACTGTATGGGCCAAGTACAGCGGTGCCAGAGGGTGTTCCGTCTCCATTGCCCTTTTCCCATCTGTACTTGTTGATCATTTCTTCATATTTAGAACATATGCTAGAATACAACGAGGACAGTGCTGCACTAACCCCTTTTAAGTCTAAAGCAGACGGGCCATCTTTATAAGAGATAGCTTTTGCCGATTCTGTTTTTACCTCACTGCCAATAAGTATGCAGGCAGTTTTATACACTGTTAACATCGTAAAGTCCGAGTCGCCCGTGTCAACGGGATCAGGGGTTAATGAAACTTGTCCAACATTAACCGTGTATGTGTTTGGAAAAACAGCGTCATTCTGAACGTTGTAAGCACCAACCATCAAAATCTGCTTTAGTCTCTCGTCTGTATATTTAGTTGAATCCAGATCGCCAATAACCGATCTTAACATCAACAACATGTCCATTTGCCAAGGCATAATTTCTCCAGTATTATAGGTTTTCGTAAACTTTAAATGATCCAACATC
>TARA_R110002167_G_scaffold4014_5_pt1 | contig 17651 bp, 2 predicted proteins | sample TARA_R110002167 | Tara Oceans TARA_R110002167 (sample SAMEA4398238) | marine metagenome | biome: Polar Biome; feature: [MES] marine water layer (ENVO:01000295) within the mesopelagic zone...; material: water (ENVO:00002006), including particulate matter (ENVO:01000060) such as...... | reverse complement strand
GGGAGGACAAATGCCATCAATGTATGGAATGGGAGGAAGATATTACGAGATGGGAGGAAAAATGCCTTACGAAATGGGGGGATTTTACAGTTCAAGTAAAACAAAAAGAAAATTAAAAAGAAGATAAACTAAATAATAATGGCTAATAAATACAGTAATTTTAAATTTGAACCTTACAAGAGTGTCTACGTAGATCCTCAAACAACAGAAATACAAAAAATATTAAGAGAAAGATGGGACCAAAATAGATCTAAATATGATCTTTTAGATAACAGTCTCAATTCTATGCAGGTTGGGGAAGGAGATCAAACGATAAAAGACAATGCTGTAGCTAATTTAAATTCTACTTTTGAAAATAGTATAAAGAATAGAAACTGGGAAGATCAAAGTAGTCTTATTTCAAGTGCAACTAATGATTTTATAGGTAATGAGGGTTTGAATTTAGCAAGAGATTCTTATAAAGTACATTTACAATCTGAAGCAGATAAACAAAAAATAAGAAATGAACAGGGTAATGTATTGTTTGAGTGGGATTATGTTAAAGATCCTAACACAGAAGATGGATACGCAAGAGATGCTAATGGAGAACTTATTAAACAGGATAAATTTGCAAACCACAGATCTTATTATACAGATGAAAACACAGGAGAAATAGTTAGAAACTTATACAGTCCTGAGCATGAAAAGATGGGAGACTGGGACGGAACTAAAACTGATATGATAGGCACTATACAAAAAAATCCTACTCAATTAGGACAGCTGTCTAGTGTTTTAAATCTAACTACAGGCCAATTATCAGGCTATTTAGCTTCAGGTAAAGGCTTAACTGCTGAAAGAGGAGCAGCTATAGCAAAGGGCTTAGCTCAAACTTACGCGCAAAGCACAGCTGAAGGCCAGCAGCAAATAAGGCACTTAATGGAGCAAGATGTTAATCCTGCAACTGGAGTCCCTTACACTAAAGAAGAAGCTATTGCTCAAATAGGGCAACAGTTTATGTCTCATATACAGCAACAAGTAGGAACAGAAGTTGATTATAGAGACGATAAAGTATTATTAGAGTCTATAAAGAACGAACAAACTTCTATTCAGAATAATAATTTATTAGGACCTCAAATACAAAGTGATCCAGTTCCAGCTGCTTCTACTGAGAAACAAGTTTTTGCAGAATTTCATGCACTAGATCATATTATATCTCCAAATGGTATAACACAGCAGAGAAGGATAACTACTGCTAGTTTGGGAGAAATGGAGAGGGGGTTAGATGGTGTTGGCTATGTTGATTACTTTGATAAAAATGGGAAGTATGTATTTTCAGATGGTGGTAGCGAAGCGGTAGATACTGCTATTGCTAATGGAGATAAAGATGCTGCTATAACTGCACTGTCTGATAAGTTTAAACAAACAATTGAACAACAAGGATTTGGGGACGATCCTAGTTTAAGTGCAGAAGAGGCTGCTTTTAGAGCAAATAATAAGTATATTGAAACTCATATGGATCAATATGTAGCTTACTTAATGACTGAAAATGCAGGATTTAGAGGTCAATTTTCTAGTGACAAAGACTTTTTACAAGCTATACAAGGCGCAAAAGCTGATTTATCCTCATATCAAGATTCTTACTATCAAATAGACAATCAGGCTTTTCAGCTTGAAATAGGAGATAGGTTTAAATCTGGAAACTTTAGTCAAAACAAAATGTCTTTTGTAGATCATAATGGGCAAATAACTGAGTCTACTATGGGTGATGGGTCTGACGCTAGCACGTTTACTGCGGTAGCTGATTATTACTCAGGTAAAAAGACAATTGGTACAGGACTGGGGACTTCAAATAAAAAGAAAGGAAATAGAAGTAATAATAGTGGATCAAACCCTAGTAATACTTTAGCGGCAATTACTGCTGCTAGGGCAGACAATAAAAATTGGAATGTAATTGGATTTGATCCTAAAAAAGGATATGTAGTTCAATTAAATGTTCCTGAATATAATAAAGGACTAGGAGGTGAAACAACCCCATTTAATGCTACATTTCATGTAGAAGCTAGTGAAACTATTATGGCAGCTACAGCTAATGTAAATGCGTTTCAAGATCCTTTTAGAGACGGTAATATGAGTGTACAGCCTGTTATGGATCTAGGAACTGATGCTAATGGTAACGTGTTAATAGGAACTGTTGAGTACTATCCAGGAAAAAGCTCAGGAAGTAAGAGATATAATACTTATGAATCTACAATGATTGTTAGAAATTATGCTCCTTCAGATATTGAAAACGGGAGACCTATAGAAGGGGCTCAACCTATTGAGCATGGGCTTCCATTAACTGATGAGCAAGGAAATCAATTGCATCATTCTGCAACTGAAAGACATTTTGTAGGAAAAGATAACATATACAATATATTAGCGAAACCTCTTAAAGACGCATTAAATTTCACTATGAGTCGTGATAACCTTGTAAGTTACACTGAATCATCAGGGAAAAAAACAAACTAAACTAATTTAAATAATGGCAGATAATATTATAGCAAGCGATCCAAGTAGTCTTTTAGGGGCAGATACAGACACAAATAATAATGATGTTTTAAGTCCTCAAGAAATAGCTACTGATATTGATGATAATAAAGAAGAAGAAGAAAAAAAAGAAAAAGTTGTTACTGAACCAGTAAACAGACCTACTACGTTTGTAGCTAGTAGAGCTGATTCTTTAGATTTGTCAAGTCATACAGCAGATTTAGCAATGCTAAGTAGTTATGAGCCTTTAACTGGGACTCAGTCAACAGGTAAAATTACTAAAGCTAGAACTCCTTATGAGCAAAAAATGACTTGGAAAGGGGGAATGACTTCTGTAGATTTAGAAAGTGTAGAAAACAAACGTGCTCAAAATCAAACTTTTGGCACAAAAGCTTTAATGGCTGTTCCATTATTTTTAGGAAAAACATTTACAAATGTTGTAGGAGGTACTGTAGGAATAGTAAATGGTGGAGGAGCTATATTTAAAGGCACTGTAGATGGGGACGAAGAAACAAAAGCTCAGCTAAGTAATTTTTACTTAAACGACTTTAATAGAATGCTAGATACATGGAATGAAAAGCTAGATTCTAAACTTCCTTTTTATTATGAAGAAGGAGCAAGAGAGCAAAGTTTAGCAAAACAAATGGGGACTGCAAATTTTTGGACTGAGCAGCTTGCAAATGGTATGAGCTTTTTAGCAGGTGCAGTTTTGACTGAGTTTGCCTGGGGAGCAGCTTCAACTACTGGAATAGGATTTGCGGGTCTTGCCGCTAATACATTAAGGCTGCAAAAAATGCTAGGTAGAAGTAAAAAATTACTTAAAAGTCAAAAAGCAGGCACTGCAATAACACAAACAAATCCTGCATTAGCTAAATTTAAAAATAGAGTTGGGGGAGCGTTTACTTTGACAAGAAGAATGATTACTGGTGCAGGTTATGAGGCGTCAGTAGAAGCAAGACACAACTATGATCATATTAAAAAAGATTTAATTGCACAGCAGCAAGCTGAAAATATAGCAAACGGATTAAATCCTGAGTTAACTGATAAACAAAAAAAAGAGATAGAAGATTTTACACGAGGTAAATCTAATGGTGTTTTTGGAGGTAATCTATTACTAGTTGGTATGGGTAACATGCTAATGTTTCCTAAGCTTTACGGGCCAGGAGTAAGTCAATTAAGACAAGCAGTAAGAGTTCAAAAGGGAGCAAAAGGGGCAGAGTCTACAGTTAAAGCTAAGTGGGTAGCTAGAAAAGAATTTTTAATGAGTAAGTTTGGAATCAGTGATAGGGCAGCTGAGCTTATGGTTAAAACTTCAGGTATGGCTAAAGCTACTTTAGGTGTTGGTTTATACGAAGGTATGATAGAAGAGGCCGGACAGGCCACTCTAGACAAAGGGTACTATGATTATGCAAGGGCTACATATGGCCGTAAAGGTAAAGCTACTACTACTGAATACTTTAAGCATATTATAAATGGTATGCGACAAACTTGGGGAGATCCTGACGGACAAGTAGAGATAGCCCTTGGTGTTATTTTAGGTATGCTTGGGGTTCCAGGCCATAATGGTAATATAACTGCAACTCACGGAAGAGTAAAAGATTTGATAGCCAATAGAAAGTTAGGAGAAAAGATACAAAAGTATGCAGCCGACCCTAACAACAAGCAAATGATGCCTAGTTTAAAAGCGTATTTTGAAATGCTATCTACTCAAAGTAATATTAGAAGTGCACAAGAAGAGCTTCTTGCAGATGGAAATTTTTCACAAGCAAAAGATTTAGATTTTGATGACTATTTTGCATTTGTATTAGCTAAATATGCTACTGGTCAATTTGAAGATATAAAAATCCAATCTGACGATATTAGAAATATGTCTTTAGATGCATTTAAAGAAGGCCTTGGTTACTCAGGAAATTCAAACTTAACAGATGCTGAGCTTGAATTAAGAAAATCAAAAGTTGCTGATAGCGCAGATAGGAGAGCATTGCAAATTAAAAATGCAATAGAAGCAGCAGATGAAATTTTAGGAGGAGTAACTATGGGTATGGACCCAGATGATATAGGTAACGTAAAACATCATCTTGCACACGTAATCGCTAGTTCAGATAATATAGATGAAAGAGAAGAAGCTTTAGTAAATAAAATTGCTAAGAATACAAAAAGTAAAGTTGTTGTAAGTAAAGATAAAACAAAAGATGCTAGATATAGAGTAACAATAACTGACCCAAGATCTGGAGAAGATAAAACGTATGATTTAGGGGAGATTGATTCTCCGTCAATAAAAGAATTATATAATATTAATAAACAAATATTAAAAGAAGATACATCTAAAAAAGAAGATGACAAAATACTAAGCCCAGAAAAAAGAGCAGAAGTTGAAGAAGAGCAAAAAACGTTACAAAGAATTATAAATTCTATGGGTAACGATATAGATTTTGCAGATTTAAGTTCAGAAGAGTCTAAGTTTTTTGAAGATTTTAGTTTGAGTAATTGGTTAAAGGATGATATTAGAGGTATAGAAAAAGCAAAAGAAGTTATACAAGATCTTAAAGATCTTAGAAGACTTAGAAATAGAAGACATCAATTTATTCAAGAGTATAATAGAATTGCTTTTGGGGGAAAAGGAAGTATACAGTCTTTTCTAGATAACATTTCTAGACTACAATCAGAAGAAGAAGAAGATCAATTAGAAAATGAAATTTTAACAGGTAAGGCAAAATCTTTGTTTATGGCGTATAAAGATAAAGCTAGATATAAAGTTAAAGGTAAATGGTATAGGTTTGATAAAAACGGAACTTTATATGAAGACTCTAAGGATGATAGTAAAACTAGAGATGTAGTTAATCCTTCTATATTAAATACAATAAGTGACACTGATGTTGAAACTGATGGTAAAGTAGAAGCTATAAATGCTTTAAAAGCAATCAATCGTTTGAGAAATCAAAACATTGACGAAATAAAAAAGCTAGAACAGTCTATTGAAGATATTCATAAAAAACTTAAAAAGTTATTAAGTAGACAAAATAAAATAGAAAAGACAGGTCAGATTATGCTGATTGTAGAAGACCTACAAAAAGAAATTGATAAGCTAGAAAATACAATAGCAGAAATAGAAGTTACAAAAATAGATTTATTAGAACAAAATGAATATTTAAGTAAAATATTTAGTCAATTTTGGAACCCAGACACTAATCAATTTGAATTAAAAAATTCAAACAATGAGATATATAAAATAGGATTAGAAAGCATTTTAGAAGGTATTAATCAAGGACTAGATAAACAAACAGTTGATGCAAACCTTAATCCAATAAATAATAGAAGAGCTGCTGTAGAAGCAAAAATAGCAGAGTTTACAAAAGCTATAGAAAAGTTTAGTTTAGAAAATGAACCTATCGTAAATACGTTAGCAGAGCAACTAGATAGCTTACATTCTATTAAGACTCAACTTGAAGAAACTCTCTTTAAAAGATTAAAAGAAGATATGTCTGCAGGCCTTTATAAAAATATGATAGGCAGTGCAACTAATGGGGATGAATTCTTTCATAATCAAATAGATAGAATTAAAAAGAAAATACAAGAACTGCAACAAAAGCCAGAAGGAGAAAAGGATACAGACCCTAAAATGATTGAAGCTATAAAAGCTTTTAATGCTTTAATTGAAAAAATAGAAAGCGGGGAAATTGAAAACTTAGCTGACTATATTAAATACGCAGATCAAAATTCAAATCCTTTTGGACAAAAAGCTGTAAATGATAGGCAAGTTTCAAATATATTAAATATGCTAGGCTTTAGTAATTTAAATACGGTACTAGGCATGCTTAATGCTAGTACTGTAGACGGCAAAAGATTTTCTGATAGAGATTATAATGCTACTATTGAAGAAATGAATATGTTCCAAGATATACTTGATGGTATACAATCTGAAGGAACCCAACTACAACAAGACGCAGCACAAATAGGAATGATTAATGTAAATTCTAGATATGCTCAAGCAATAGAAAATATATTAAAAGCTATGGAGGGTATAGAAAAATTCATAGAAAAAAAGGATCCTCCTCCAAGGCCCCCTAAAGACCCTTTGCCTCCACATAAGAATCCTGAACAAAATAATGATCCTGTAATAACTGATGATGATTATAATGCAAAGCCAGATATAGTAAATGTAGGGCTAAAAAAATCTGCAGGTAATTTTGATGCTGCGTATAAATCTTACTTTGAAACAAAAAGAGATCTTGAAGATAAAGATTTATCTGCAAAAAGAAGAAAAGAACTTACGTTGAAATTGCAGTATGCTAAAGATCAGTTAGACTTTTTTGAAGCATTAAATACTCAAGAAGTAATTGATGAACTTAAGTCGGGTGAAGCTAAGCTGTATCTAAGTGTGGCATCTAATATATTACCAGAAACTTCTAAAGAGATTATTTACTTTTACAATAATAAATTGTATAAAGAAAAAGATTTGCCTAAAGGTTATTATAGCCAACCTAATGAAAAAATGGATATAAAGATAAGTATTGTACGTAAAGATCCAGAAGCAGATCTTGTCTATATGTCTATACACGACAGCAGCACTGCAGAGACAGGATTTACTAACTTAACAGGGGCTGACATTGCATCTATTGTATCTGAATATAATTCGTTTAGAGACAACATTATTAATGAAGATAAGGGTGAGAAAGGAGTGCAGGTAAAATTTACAGGATTAAGTACTCCTATATCTTTAAAAAAGAATCCTTTTACAGGAGAACCTTTAACGCCAAAAAATGCAAAAGGAAGAGCGTTTCCATCTACTATAAATTCTAAAGATGTAGATTTAAGAGTTGCTACTTCAGGAAGTATTGTGGGCCCTACGGGTTCAGCATTAAAAGTAGACCCTGGATTCAAATATATAGTAGACAACAAAGGAGCTGTAACAGAGTTAACATCTAGTACTTTGTCTGTTGAAAATGTAGATGTAATAGTAGATATGATAAAATACTATTTAAAAAATCCTAATGTTAGATCAGTAAACCCACTGATTAACTCTATGATAAATCACGGTACACGTACTAAAAAACATAGGCATTCTCTTTATAGAGGAACTCAAGGACAAAATATAGGATACTTTTATCAAAGCACAGAAAATAATCAAACAGTTGATGGAGGGTTTATATCTTTAAATGATTTAGAAAATAATTCTGAAAAAATAAATGCTTTTAAAATATGGTTAATGTCTAGACCACATAATATAGATAATGGGAGACTACAGAAAAAACAAAGCACATACAGACATGTTACAGAAGTATTTGAAAATACACCAGTAGCAGATTGGAAATATACAGACTATGCTAATTACACAGAATACCTTATTGATACAGGAGCTGTGTTAGCACTAGCATCTTTAGATGAAGGAGGGCCAATTGCGCCTAGAACATCACCTAGATACCTTACGTATGATGTAGCTTCTGTTGAAACAACTAAAAAAGAAAAAGAAGATTTTGAAGTAATAACAGTAGGAGAGCAGGGAATTAAACCAGAAGATCAAGAGCAGATTGATTTAGAGAATGAGTTTGAAGATTTTCCTAATTCAATTTTAAATACTAAAACAAATGCTCAGTACATAATACTAGATAATCGTTACACGTTTGAAAAAGAAAGGCCTGTAATAAATAGACCTGTATCTGAAATAGAAGAGGAAATTGCAAGAGGACAAAAAATGCTTAAAGCTAATAAGATACAATTAGTATCAGGCTTTATTCAAGGCAATCACAAAGGAATCGTAGGCCAGGTAAGAGGATTTGGAAATACTCTTATATCAAATCTTGGTATTGGGGGTGAAGTATACCATGAAGTATTCCATCAAATATCACTATATACTATACCAGAGTCTAGGTCTTCTGAAATTTATGATGAGTTTAGAGAGCTATTTGAATCTAGAGGATCTATGAAAACATATCAAGGCAAATCTAAACGTCCTTCAGAATTTACAGATAAAGAAGTTGAAGAGCATATGGCTGAAGAGTTTAGAGAATGGGTTATGTCAGAGGGTACATATAATACTGTTTGGTATGGCACATTTAAAAAAGAACCTAAAACATTTTTTGGTAAAATGTTTGCAAAAATAAAAGCAATATTACAAGGATTACTAGGTTTAGACAATAAATTACAACCGTCACCTAGAGCAGCTTTAATGGCTGAACTATTTCAACAAATAGAATCTGGATACTATGCTGATTACCAAGGAGACCCAAATAGAAATAACAATGTTATAGCTAATGTTCAACTGCCTGGACTTTCTAACGAAAGATCTCTAGAAGCAACAGAGTCTGTAACAGCATATTTTTCTAAAATATTATTTTTTGATAAAAAAACAAAGCTAGATATAAGTGACATTAAAGCTTTAGTAACTGAAAAAGAAAAATACGACTTTGCTAAAAAAGTAGAAAGAGCTTATGATAGGACTTTCTTATTAATAGAAAGAGATTTAAGAAGACAATTAAGTCAAGCTAATCAAGCTGGTGACACAAAAAGTATTTCAGAAATAACAAGAGACATTTCTTATTTCCAAACTAATAAAGAAGAAATAACAACAGCACATAAATTATTCCTTTCAGGGATAGGGCTAGAGTTTAGTTTAGAATATGACGATATAGCTTATGAAAAAGATCGTCCAAAAGATTCGTATGGTATATTTAGTGGTACTAGAGCTAATGAATTCTCTGCCACTACAATAGCAAAGCCAGAAATAAAACTTCTTATAGGGACTCTCCCAAACACAGGTAGTTTAAATAGCTTTAGGCTAGTAAGTGCAGTAAATCCAAAAGAAGCAATGGACTTTTTACACTCTAGACTAGAAGGTATAGTTGATATAGAAACACAATTCAACACATTAAAAAATCTAGCTGCGTCACGTCCGTGGATAAAAGAGTTAGTTAATAGGCTAGGAGAATTAAATACAGAAGATTTAGATGTATCTGGACTACAAACTAGTTTTTATAGTCAATTCTCTCAAAGTAAAACTAACGCATACACTACTATTATAGATCAAGGAGGAGCAGACTCTTTTATAACAGAAGCAAATCAAAGACAAGAGTCGCAAAGAATTAAAGATAGATGGATAAGTAATCTTAGATTAAATAAAACAGGTCTTGTAGAAATTAAAGAGGGAGCACTTACATTAAATTTAAATTCACCTTTAGTAGGAAAAAAGAGTATTAATGATTTAAAAAAGGAACTTGACTCTTTAGATGTTGTAAAGTCTATTGAAATACTTAAAGCATTAAATATTACTTTCACTTCTGAAAACGAAATGGTTAATCCTCGTAATAAAATACAGAATAAAACTATACCTCAGTTAGTTACAGAAGCAACAATAAATCTTTTAGATAGACTACAAGAAGGAAACATAGTGGATCTTTTTAACAGAGACTTACTGGATATACAATCTAGATTAAACAAGCTAGTTCTTGCAGAATCTAAGTTTTCAAACAACCCTACAGAATTAATGTACACTGGTGCAGATAATAAACGTAGATATAGTATAAGTCAAAATAGTATTTTTCATGTTATATCTAACAGCATGTCTAAGCTAGGCTTACTACCTCCACATTTAGATCCTGTAAACAATCCGTATACTACAAACTCTCTTACTATACAAAACTTTCTAAAAAATGGATTTTCTAATATAGAAGTAGCTCATTTACTAGGTCAAAGTACTACAGAGAGCGGGGAACAAGGATCTGCATTTACAAAATTAGATTACGCAGAAAGAAAAAGAATAGAGGTAAATAATATTTTAAGAGGTATAACTCCTTCACTGCAAACCGGGGACAACAGTATTAAGTATGCATTTTTATTTGGTAATAAAGTTTTTGAATCATTTAAAGATGCAGAAACTGCACTATATGGATACTTAGAAGATGAAATAAGAACTAGTGCAAGAAGAAATGCAGAAGGATTTGGACAGTATATAGAACTATACAAAGATCAAGTTAAAGATTTAAGAGTCTTTAAAAATATAATGAACAAAGCTATAATGTCTGACGAGTTAACTAGTAATTTAGCTAAAGCTGTGCAAGGACAATACTCTTTAGAAGATTTAAAACAAAATCATTATGAAGAAATTATAGATATTATACATAAAAGTTTTAAAGACAGTGTAAAAGAAACGTCTAGAGATTGGATCTCTAACAGGATAGTAGATGAGTTTCCTAATATATATAGATTAAATGGTTTAGGTAAACATGTTACTAAGTTTGCAAAAGGAGAAGTAAAAACAACTACTAATAAAGGCATACAATACAAAGATCAAGTTACATTGCTTCAATTGGAAGAAATAATTATGGCTTATCTTGTAAATGATTTTGTAGGAACTCAAGAACAATTTAAAGTATTTTTTGGGGACCCTGCTCAATATAAAAAATCAGATGTATTTAAAAGATACAAGATAGTAGCCGGTATGAAAGGGTTTGCAAGAAATGATGTGTTTATAAACAAAACTCTTAATCTAGAGAAAAATAGAAGAAGAGACGGTAAGTTAGAAACAGGCGTTATAGATATGAAAGTTTTTGCAGAACCAATTTCTGAAAGTATACACTATCAAGATATGGTCAGTATCTTAGGACAAAATGCTGCTGATTATTTAAACATGCAAGAAGCAGATGCTCATGTTTTAGGATCGTTACATGCTTACAGAAACTTTTTAAAACGTACATCAACAGGATTTAGTAAAGCTCAAGAAACATTATATCAAAAGATATACAACAATGAGCAAGTATCTGAAGAGAATTTCAATGCAACATTCCCAACTATTAAACCTCACTATGCAGGACCTCAAATGGTAGACGGGGCGCCAAACTTAATGGCCTTAATTAAATTATCTTTGACTCCTTTAATACCAACTGTAATGAGCAGTAGAAATGCTGAAAACTTACAGGCTTTAGAAAAAAACATGGAAGAAACTGGGACTGATTTTGTTGCGTTCCCTTCTGCTTTTAAATTAGGAGGTGTAGTAAATGAAGAAGGAAACTTTGATCCGTTTTATTCAAGTGGTAATTTGTTTGATTTAGATGCTTCTACAAGAGGACGTATAAATAAAATAAATCCAGGTTCTTACAACTCATTAGATGTTAGTTATTTCGGAGTTCAGTTAGAAATATCTCAATATGAAAAAACAAAAAATACAGCTGGTATACAGCCTAGAGCACTAGTTTTATCTAATATATATGACTCAGGCCAAGCAACTAATACAGAGTTAGCACAAGCTGCTGAAGAATACAATGATTTATTACGAGGATTTACTAAGCAAGAGTTTGATTCTGTTGTTAAAAATTTAGGAATTACATTAAACAACGATGGAACATACACTATGAAAGCTACTAAAGAAGTTGTAGAATACTTACATAGGCAAATGATGCAAAGTAATTTTAGCGAAAATGTGCTAAGAGGAGTTGAGAAAATTTTATCCCAACCTGATGTAGAAAATAGAGTATTTGATATACTACCTAATAAAGAAGATGTAGAGTCTTTATTTATGTCTATAGTAACTAATAAAGTAATTACACAGAAGTTTAAAGGAGACTTAAAAGTACTACAATCTCCTATAGGGTATGAAAGAGGGCCAAGAATTTTAAAGGCTGATAATAAATTAGTAAGTGGTTTTTACAGTAGTGAAGGAACACCTACCCCAATTTTAAAATCATATAGAATAGACCCAAGCACAGGAAATTTATTACCTGCTCAAATATTAGTACCACATTACTTTAAAGAGTATGGTATGCAAAACATGAAGCTTAGAGCTGATGGTATATATGACGACGCTAATAAAAAAGTTTCTAATGATGTATCATTACTAAAATTTATAGGATACCGTATACCTACAGGTGGTTTAAATTTAATTGATGTTTTTGAAGTAGCAGGATTCTTACCTAAAGCTGCAGGACCTATAATGGTTATTCCAGCAGAGCTAACAATTAAAGAAAGTTTAGATTTTGATATTGATAAACAAAATTTATTTTACCCTTCATATAGGATAACAACCGGGGGTAACCTTATTAGAAGAGAGTATATTAAATTTGACCCTAGTCTATCAGAAGCACAAAATTTAGAAGTTTTCTATATACAAAAGTATCAACACACTATAAATTTACATGACGCCTTAGAAGCTCAAATAGGAGCAATAAGAGGTCAAAGGTTTATAGATAAAGCTGATACGGCAGATTTAAATGTACCACAGAAATACTTAAATAACTTAACTGCAGTTGAAAGATTGATGACGGCTATGTTTGGAGAAGAGTCTTTAGATTACTACGAAGACGAAATAGAAGTATTAGCTAATAAATTTAAATTTTTAAATAACAGAAAGCTAGTTGAACCAGGATTTGATGATTTTGCAGAAGTTGTAGAAGATCAAAGAGATTATGTTATAGCGACATGGGAGAATTTGCAGAAAAAGGTAAAAGAAATACCTACACTAAAAGAATACATTGAACAAAATAAAGGGAAATCTGCAGAAGAATTAAATCATAAAGGAGCAGTCCAAAATAGAATTATGGATCTTATGGAATTTATGGTTTTACACAAACAAAATAATTCACAGTTTTTAAGAGACACAGGTCCAGAAGAGATTATAGCAATAGCAAATGAGTTAGTACCTGCTGAATCTGCGTCTAATAAAAGCTGGGATAATATATTTTCATCTGAGAATAAAACCTCTATGTTAGATCAGTTTATAGGCAGTAAAGATGGGCTAGGTATAGCAGCTACTAATAATACTCATATAGTTAAATCTCAAATAGCAGGATTAGCATTAAATGTACCTTCTGGAGAGTTTGTTAACTTTGAAAATTTTCCTGGAAGCAGCACAGTAAGTATTAGTAGAGTTAAAGATATTGATGGGGACTTTATAACGGAAAAGTCTAATAGGATACTAAATGCTTTAGCGGATGCTACAAAAGACCCAGCAGTTTTTAGATTAGGAATAACTCCTGAAACTTTAGGAGCTGTTTATGTTTTACTACGAGCGGGAGTCCCATTTGGTTCGGTTAAAAATGGACAAGTTGTAAATCCTGTTATACCAGCATTCTTTACTCAACCTATAATATTAGAATATAATAAACTTTTACAAGCTAATAGAGCGCAAAGTCTTAGATCAAAAAGACAATCTTTATCTAGATATGCTGTAGAGCAAAAAATAAGAAATAAATATTTTAACAACGATAAATCATCGTCTGTATATAAAAATATTAAAGAGCTATTGTCTGTAATACAGTATGATAAATACGGAGAAAATACAGAATTCTCTCTTAGAGATAATCTAAATGATTATAGTCAACAACAAATATTATCAGACTATTTAAGATATAAGAAAGTTGGAGATGAGCTTTTAGAACTTACTAACGCTACTGCATTTGATAGTGCTCGACCTAGAAATAGACAAGAAGCAAGATTAGTTATAGAAACTTTGAAACAAAATGTAAATAACCCTTTGTTTATTAATGCAAATAAATTAATAACAGATACATATTTATCTGAGCAATACAAAGTAATAGACGCTATGACTAAAATGTTTAGTAGTTTATTTTTAACAGAGTCTCCAAATATTAGACAAGTGTCAGGATTAAATTATATTACATCTTTATTTTCAAATCCTAACTTAAACTACTCTGAAGAAGAAAGAGGAAAAATATTAAAAAGAGCAGAAAACGATTTAGTAGTTGCAGGATTGAACAGTCAAATGATTGAAGACATATATAATGATAATAATTTATTTAGACAAACATTATCAGATAGAGCAAAAAGTTTAATGTTTGGGGAAAACAGTTTACCTAAAATAATAGCAGAATTACAAAAAAGCACTGACAACAAATTATTACAGGGACTAGTTCCTATTATAAAAGTAAATGTAAATGAGCCTGATAATTTAAAGTACTTTACAAAGTCTGTAAATTCATTTGACAGAAATGTATTGTTAGAGTCTTTTAATATTTTGCCTGATGATTTACAAAATAAGTTAATAGAATTCGCTATATTGCAATCTGGTTTTAATAAAAGTGATATTTCTTTCTTAGATATGATTCCTGTAGATAAATATGTAGAAAAAGCAAAGAGCATTATTCCTGTATTTAGATCTGTTGTTTCTGATTCTAAAGCAGAGACGCCAGTATTCTTAACAAATTTTGTACATAACTTTTTTAAGAACAATTGGAAAAATAAAAAAATAGTACCTAAAGTAAAATCTTTAAGTCACTTACAAAATGTAATTCTTTCTGATGACCCTAAAAATAAAACTAACTTAGATGAATTCCATTATTTTAATTTAAATGATCAATTGCTTCTTTTAGACAAAGTAAATAAAAAAGTGATAGCTGTAGACCCTAAAGGGGACAGTAAATCATTTTTAGAGTATCAACCTGAAGTCAAAGAATCTCTTATAGAAAGTAATAATAATACGGCACAAAAAAATCAAGAGAAAAAACAACAAGACATAGCAGATCTTGCTGAGTCAATAGGATTTGATGTTGAGACTAAAGATCAAGAAAAAGCAAAAATAGATAAGAACTTAGAAGAAAATTGCGACTAAAAATAATAAAATATGTGTAGAGTAGTAAAAGATAATTTAGGAAATGTTCAAGAAGTATATGCAGCTAATGGTAACCCTTCTGTATTGTTTGCTTCTTTAGTTAATCAATTAAAAGATCCTAATGCTGCTTATGATAAATATTTAGAAGTACATACTGATGAATTTAAAATATGGTTTGGGGACTGGGTAACAGACTCCGCTAACGCATCAAAGGTTGTAGATGTAAATGGGGAACCTAAAATTGTATTTCATGGGACCTCTGAATCATTTACTACATTTAAAACATTTGATTCTACTTATTTGCCAGGACATATTTTTCTTACTGATAATATTAATAAAGCAAGAGAATATGGTAAAAATATTATACCTGCTTTTGTTTCTAGGACTGCTACTAAAACACAAACATTTGAGGGTTTTGATGTGACAGTTACTGATCCTAATCAAATAAAACATGCTACAAAAAATACTGGTGACTACAGAGCTAACAATAATAGTATTTATAATCAAGTTACTTCTTCTGAGTCTAGGCAAATGGATGCAAAACTTAATTCTAAAATTAATAACTTTTTAGATATTATTGGAGTACCTGTACAATCTGTAAACAGTTTAACAGATAAGTATGGAAATCCTATGTCTGGTATAGCTAAAGCAGATATGCTAGAGCAAGTAATTAGTATAGTAGAAGGTAAAGCTAAAATAGACACACTGCCAGAAGAAGCTTCTCACTTTTTTGTAGAGATCTTAAAATCTACAGGTAACCCGTTGTACAAATCAATGTCAGGGTCTATAAAAAACTATGCAATTTATCAGCAAACATTAACAGAATACTCAGATAACCCTTTGTACTTAAACGAAGACGGAAGTATAAATGAAAGTAAAATAACAGATGAGGCTATTGGTAAAGCAATTGCTAGAGAAATAGTTAATTTACATTTAGAAAATGAAAGTGAAGAAGCTAAGGGTAGAATATCTAGATGGGTAGACAAAGTATTAAACTTTATTAAAAAAGTTTTTGGATCTATGTCTTCTGACCCTTACAAGAAAGCAGCTTATGATTTATTAAATGCAGATAAAATAGCATTTGACCAAGCAGCTAAAAACATAACCTCTCCTGAAGAGTATTTACAAAAAGAGTCAAAACCTGACGGCAGGACTAAACAAGAAAGAGTAGTTCAAAGCATGATAGAAGTTCATGGATATATAGAACCTGAAGAAATTGAAAAGTCTGATTTAAAAGGATCAAAGTATCAAGACGCTCGTAGGCTGGCTGAGATGACAGAAGAGGAAACAATGAGTATGTATAGGATTACTTTACCAAACGGTAAAACTTATATAAGTAGATCTAGAGTGTCGTATGAATCTCAGTTATCTTTTTTGAAAGTTAAAGGTTTAACAAAAGCAAAAAAAATAAATCAAAGTCAAAAAGCTCAACATGCAGCTAAGATGGGGACACACTTACATAATGCTGCACAAGCTTTTATAGAAAGATATGCAACTCAAAGTAAAAACATAAGAGTACAAAAGACTCATGACAGAGGTATTTTAAAAGCAGATGATATTGCTACTGATGAATATATAGGCTTAAATTTAAATTTAAAAAATGGTAAAGAAAAAAGATCATTTTTAAGATTAGCAGATGGGGTAAAAGATTTTGTAAAATTTATAGGAAATACTCAAAAAGAAATAGATGAGGAGGGAACAGCTGTACTTATGACAGAGCTTGGGATACACGATGATCTAACTGATGTTACAGGAACACAAGATGTTGTAGTTGTGTATTCTAATGGTAAGATGGGTATATACGATTGGAAATTTAGTACACCACAAGTAAGATACTTAAGTAAGCAAAATAAATCAACAAGACAGTTGATAGAAAATCCACATCTAGTAAAGTTAGATGGGTGGAGTACACAGCAAGGAGCTTATAGAAAATTAAATGAAGTTGTTCATAATGTACCTGAAGAGGATGTAATACATTCTAGAATTATTCCTGCACATGTAGAGTATAATCAAACAAGAGTACCAAACAAAGACGGTAAAGGTTATACTATACAGTATTTACCAGAAATTCTATCTTTAAATATTGGGGCATCTCAAAATGAATTCTTAGAGCAAGTATCAGTAGCTCAAGAAAAAGTATTTAAATATAAAAAATTAAATTCTTTATTAAAAAATATATACGACGAGCAAAAAAGATTACAAATCTTGTTAAAAAAACCTGGTACTGACAAAAAGTATGAAGAAACAAAAGCAAGATATACAAGAAATGAAAGAGCTATACAACAGCTTGTAGTTAGACAAGATATAGGAGCGCTAATAGATACTGTAGTAGAAAGAGTTAAACAAGTTGATGCAAGAGCACATATAGTAGATGTAACTGATCCGCAATATATGGATAAGATGGATAGGCTTGCAGCTATGGCAGACTTAACAATGTTCAGCAGTATAAATTTAGATACGGCTGGCTGGGTAAAAGATATGATAAGTAAAGATGCTGCTCTTGGTAATGCATTGAAAGCACAAATGGCAAGCATAAAAGATATAGTTGATGGGGCTATAGAACAGCTTAGAGATGCAAGTAATTCAGAAT
>TARA_R110002167_G_scaffold109683_5_pt1 | contig 17719 bp, 15 predicted proteins | sample TARA_R110002167 | Tara Oceans TARA_R110002167 (sample SAMEA4398238) | marine metagenome | biome: Polar Biome; feature: [MES] marine water layer (ENVO:01000295) within the mesopelagic zone...; material: water (ENVO:00002006), including particulate matter (ENVO:01000060) such... | reverse complement strand
ACAAAATCATTATATTTTCAGGCTTATGACAAATTACGGACATTCAATAATTTGTTAAATAAGTTGGCCTAATGCTTCAAACAGTGATTGTTTAATGGATGAGTCTAGCTTATTGTTCTTTGAAAACTTTTGATTAACTTCTAATTCAATCCCTAAATAATTTTCAGGAAACCTTTTTCTTAGATAGGTTGTAAAGCCATCGGCCCTTCCTAAATAGGGATAATTATAGCGAGTCTTTAAATTTGGATTTAGCCTTTTAATTTCTGATTTCATTTGTTTGCAAAAACCTTTTTCAGCTGAATTGGATGAATTAAAAAGCAATCCAATATCACAATTTCTTTCAACAGTATTTATAATAGGCGTGAAGGTATGCACAGATATATGCAAGACCTGTTTTTCCATCTCGATAAATTTTTTTATGGCTTGTTCAACCTCATTTCGATACGGCAAATAATATTGATTGATAAGAATTGATTTTTCTGCTTTTGGAATTGGTTTTGAATATTCAGAAAACAAATTGCGATGATGCAAAGATCTATTTAGTTCAATAAGAAGTCTACTTGTTGTGCTAAAATTCGAATAATCTGATAGCTGTTTTAAGGTATTAAACATATCTAAAGCACCTAAATCGAATCCCTTATGAGTACTTAAAATACTTTGATTTTCTTTAAAATAAGATTTGTATTTTTTCGGGATATGGTTTCCACCATGCTCACAGGTTAAAATAAGTTTCATGGCGTAAATAGTCTGTTTTCCTGTAAACAAATTGCTAGTTGCGAATAAACTTTAGTTATATTATTCACAGAATAATCCGAACCGACAGCTTTTAATATTCGTGTTGCCAATGTGCCTTCATTTAAAATGATTTCTATTGCTTCTTGATGTGAGTTATGAATGTTTGGCTTGGCTAAATGATATAAGTGTTTCCATATATTCTGAACACTCATAGGTTCTTCAATTCCAAATAATTCTAAGTAGTCGGAATTAAATATTTTAAAAGTTTCTGCATCTTTTATAATGGGGTTTAAAATGTCGAACAAGTCTTGTTTTGGCCATTTTTTTTGAGATTGCAGTGGCGATAATTTTTTATTTATCAATAGTTTTAAAACCTCGATTATTAACGAACATATGGCCACATCTGCCTTTGGGCATTCTTGAATATCGACCAAACGTATTTCAATAGCATTTCTGTCAAATCTTGCAATGGCCCCTCTTGAATTAAGGAAGTGGTGATCTAAAATATTATTGGAATCAAATGGTTTTACCGCTTTTTTTATAGGTTCAAAAACACTGGTGTAATAATCTACTTTTGTAAACACACGTTCAGGAATAACAGATCCTGCCATTTCTGGTATTTTCTTCTGATTCGTTTTGTAATACTCTAAGCGGGTATCTTTAAAGCCTGTTTTCTTTCCTTCTAAAATTGGAGAACTGGCGCATAAACCAGGAATAAGAGGCAACATAATTCTTATCGCCGCATGTAATTTTTCAAACTCTTTATCATCAAAAAAAGGCAGATTGATATGGGTACTTTGCACATTGCTCCAGCCATGACCTTTACAATTAAAGATTCGATTATAAAGTTCATAAATTTCATTATAATCATGTTTCCAAAGTTGTGTGTCTGTCAACGGATTCATTAATGGATGTGCAGCAGTGGGCAATAATGACGTTTTTAATGGCTTTAAAAGTTCATTAATTTCAATAATATTTTTATGAAAGCTATCGGACAGAGTGTCTAAACTTTTTGCAGGACCGTTCGTTTTTAGCTCAATAACGTGACCTACTAATTCGTTACTCCAAGCGATGTCTCCATTTTCGACATCAGAACATAACGAACCATTTTTTTTTGTTAAAACTTCATCTACAATGGGCGCTACTTTTAAATTGGAATTATAAACAAGCATATATTCAAGTTCAATGCCATATACCTCGAATAAATGATATTTAGTTTTCATATTAATCTAAACGGATTTTAAATGCATTAATAATTTCTGAATACACAGCATCACCATAATATCTATCTTCGACCCCAAAATCTATGTTTGGATTGTCATTGATTTCGATAACAACTGGAACATTATCAATCACCTTAATGTCAATGCCATAAAGACCTTTGCCCATTAGTTTAGCAGATTTTAAAGCCATTGAAAGCACTTTTTTTGGGACTTTTTCTATTGGCAAGCAATCGGCATTACCGTCTTGGTCATCTTTTTTCTTAGCGTCCCAATTATAAATTTGCCAATGATCTTTTGCCATATAATATTTACAAGCAAAAAAGGGTTTGTCGTCAATAATACCGATACGCCAATCGTAAGTAGAAGGACAAAATTCCTGAGCAATTATAAGCTCAGATTCTTTAAGCATTTGTGTTACTAACGTATTAAACTCATCTTCGGTCTTTGCCTTTTTTACGCCAAATGAAAACGTTGAATCTGGAGCTTTTAAAACACATGGTAATCCTGTTTGTTCAATAACATTATTCCGATTGTCTTTATGAACAATTACTGTTTTTGGAGTGGCAATATTGGCATTTTGAAGCGCTTCGGCCATATACACTTTATTGCAGCATTTTAAAATGGCATCTGGATAATCAATAATAGCAATTCCAGACTGCTGTGCTTTTCTTGCAAATGCGTACGCTTCGTTATTAACCTCGGTACTCTGTCTTATGAAAAGGGCATCAAACGATGATAGTCGGGAGAGATCTTTAGGTTCAATAATCTCAACATAAATATTCATTTTTTCTGCAACTTCAATAAACTTTTTTAAAGCTTTTGCATTACTTGGAGGTGCTGGGTCGTGGGGGTTGACCAAAATAGCTAAATCAAAATCTGAATTTGAAATTTTCGCTGTGTCATACCTTTTTTTAGAAAAATATTGATTTGCAAATACATGGACACTTTGCATGTGATCTTCAGGAATTTCAGATTCTGATATTACTTTAATGCTTTGAATATTCCATTTTGTTGTATGATTAAACTTTATGCGCAAAAAAGGAACTTGAAAATGTTTGTAAAAAAGACTGCTTAATTCTTTATATTTTTGTGCTACATTTTGTCCAAAGTAGATACTTAAGGTAAATTCCTGCGATTTTATGTTTTTTAGACTTTGCTGAATGACATCGTCAAATTCATCCGAGACGAGTCTAACCAATTTAAGGGTTTTTAAATCGACTAGGTTTTTTACCTTCGGAATAGCCAAATGACCTCGAGCTTCGGCCAATAGCGATACATAATATCCTTTAGATTGGTATGAATAATCTTTACAAAGGTTAAAAATCCTGGCTTTTTTAAGAAGCGAATATTTGGGGTTTGTAAGGTATTCCTGCGAGGAAATAACTTTAATATTCTCAATCGAAAAGCTCCATTTTTCAGGTTGATTGACAACAATGTACTTGTTCATTTTTAGGGCTTTAAAGCAATAAATATTTTAATCAAAAGTATATCATATTATAACATGATTAACATGATGCAATATATTTTTTTTCTAATTTATTTCGTGTATTTGTAATATAAATATTCAAACCATGATCTCTGTTAATCAGATCAAAACAGGACTGTTATTACTTTTGTTTTAGAGATAGTTGCTCGAAAAACAACCATGTATCAGGATCTAATTCGATTGACGAAACCTTTTTTAAAGGAGTAACTGTTTTTTGCGCCAAACGTTCTGTAATATCAATTGTTTTAATATCACTTGCTCCGTCATTATAGGTTATTTTTATATCTAACGGAAATGTAAAAAGATTATCTTGGGTTTGTTTCACTTTAATATTGAGTTCATTATTTTTAGATTCCCATTGAACTTTTAGCTGTGGATGTCCTGTTTGATAAAGCCATTGGTTGAAAAAGGATGAATAATCTTTTCCAGATATGGTTTCTATCACTCGTTCAAAATCTTCAGATAAGGCATTGCCATATTTGTATTCTTCATAATACGTTTTAATCCCTTTCCAAAATAAATCATCTCCTAGTTGTCTCCGTAGCATGTGAAGTACCCAGCTCCCTTTTTCATAGGTATTAGGGTTAAGGAGTTTAAAGTAATCTGTTACTGTAGTATCTACAATTGGTGTTAGACTTCGTTTTTCAAAATTTAAAGCTTTTTCTCGGTCTTTTTTCATTTTTTGAACGAATGACTCACGTCCATAATGATCTTCAAAATAAAAGTTTTCTAAATACGTTGAAAAACCTTCACTTAACCATACATGATACCAACTTAATTCCGATGCCGAATCTCCAAACCATTGATGTGCTATTTCATGAGCAATAACATCTTCAAATTCATTGTTTCCTGAAATGCTTTTTTCATTGTAAAATATATTTCCAGCATTTTCCATCCCACCGAAACGTGTTTTAGATTGAACATTAGCCAATTTTTTAAATGGATAATCGCCGATATGGGTCATCATAAATTTTAATATAGGAACGGTAGCAGCAAAATCTTTGAATCCTAGTACTTTATCTTGGGGATACACCCAGGAGGAAACAGAAATGGTATTAATTTTCTTTAAGTACTCAGTAGCAAAACGGGCGACTCCAATAACCATAACTTTGGTAGGGATGGGTTCATCCATCTTCCAACGTGTAAAGGTTTGGTTATCATTTAAATTGGTTATTTCCATTAGTAATCCATTACCAATTACTTGATAATATGATGGCGCAGTTATATTCCAGTCCACCGTTGCTTTATCGGAAGGATGGTCAACAACTGGCAACCAATTTTTCGCTCTATCTGGCCAGTTATCACCAAAAAACGTTCTATCGCCATATTTATTTTTAGAAATAATTAAACCATCAAGAGGTATTCCGTGATAGGTGATGGTGTATGTTCTCACATCATTTTCTTGGGGTAATCCAATATTTAATTCCAGTAGATTGTTATGTTGAGAATAGCTAATTTGTTTTGTGTTTTCAAGAATTGAAGACACTATCATACCGGTACTATCCATCTCATTTTTAACCAAATCAAGGCTAAAAGAGGTAGTTGGTTTTTTAAATTTTATGGTAATTTCTGCAATGCCTTCAATTTTATTGTTTGTATCGGTTAATGTTAGACTAAATTTATAATTGAGAACATCTATGGTGGAAATTCTGTCTTCATAATTTTGAGCAAAGAAATTATGAAATGACATTAACGCTAAAACAAATAGACTTTTTCGAAGATGAACTATAATTTTAAAATCCATTCTTAATCGACTGATATAATTCTTAAATAGTCTAGCATAGCTTTGTTTATATCAACATTCATATTTGTATTCCAGACTTCAAAACTAATTTTAATCTTGTTAATTCCCTGATGTAAATGTACTTTTTTGGAATTGGAAAAGCCCCAATCCGACCATTCATTTGTACCTCGTTGTGGGAAAACAAAAACACCTTGATAATCGTCATTTACATAAAGACTTCGTATGGCACATTTATTTTCTGTATTCCAGGGTCCACTTCCATTCGAGTACTGTACATCTAGAAGATAGTTACCCTCTTTTTTGTTGGAAATATTTAATTCAATAATCTTGTTTTTAGCCAAAGAAGCTTCTACAAATCCTTTTCCTGAAAAATTGGAATATGGTAAATTAGATTTAGAAACAACATCTTCAAATTCGATTGTTTTTATATTCTTATAAAACAGTACGGGTTCGCTTAAAAACCCTGAATACCCTTCTTTACCTAAGGCACAAACCTGATAAGACGCATAGTTTTCTTTAGGAATATTATATAAAGTATCGGTTGTTTTTGTTACTAGATCACCATTTTTATAAACCAAATAGTTTATTGCACCAGGTATAGGTTTCCATTTTAAAATAGCACCGCCTTTTGTGGCTTGTACTGTTGGTAAAGAAACGTGGTTGCTAACCAAATTAATTCCTTGTTCATCAAAAGAGGTATTGGTTAATTCGATGTATATTTTATGAGTGCCTTTTAAATTGTTAGGAACAAAAGCTTTATCTAAAAGTTTTCCATCCATACTGGCAAATTTTATTTTATTTCCAAATCCGTTTACAGTAATGTTTAATATAGCTTTCCTATATTTAAAATTTGTCAACGTTTTTTCATCGCTATATCCGCTTGGAACAACGGGATTAAAATATAAACCATCCACTTCAAAGGACATTCCCATAAAAACGCGGTGTACCATGGCTAAATTGCCTGCCATGCTCCACAACATGCGATCTGAATTGATTTCAGTTCCTAAAAAATCACCCGTATCTGCCACCATATTTTCGTAGTTCGTTAAAAATAGGGCGCCGGCACGGTAAATACTTGCTAAACCTTGGTTTAAAACTTTTTCATTACCCACTTTTGCTGCCGCCAGGTTCCAATAGGATTGTACAAAAGGCCAAATGCCATTATTATGGTACGGCGGAATTCCTGGGATTTGCGGATAGATACACGTCACTCCAAATTTGGTTATAGGTGATTTAGAAATAATTGCATTGGATTGCTCTTTATTGGCAACATCAAATAAAATAGCTAGCGACTCTCCTAACGCCTCAAATCGTGGTGATGCTATTAAGGCATTTCTGCCATATATATATTGAGCGTAATATCCTTTGTCTTTTTGCCATAAATACTTGTTTATGCCATTTTTAATGGATTTAGCTCGTTGTAAATATACTTCGTTGGAGTCTCCTTTAAGCGCAGCTATTTGTGCTAAAATTTTATGAGCTTGATAGTGAACAACATTGGTGCCAAGATTTTCGGACACATAGATATCCATATTAGACATCCATTTTGGATAGGTTTGTTCTCTCCAATCCAAAAACGATGACTCGCCAGAAAACATACCGGTTTCGGCGTCATAAACTGTTTTATAATCATCTTCTAAAGTGTTTTTGATAATGGGATAAATCTCGTCCAACCAAGCCTTGTCTCCAGTTACTTTATAAATTTCCCATGCCGCTAAAACCCATGTTGTTCTATCTGAAGACACTGGCCATGCCCCACCAGATCCCGTATCTTGAATAATTCGGTTGCGTTTAACTTTTTTTCTTAAACTTATTTTGGCAATTTCCGGCTCGTGATAGGCAAATGCCAAAACGGTACTGTAACTAACATCTCGTGTCCAAACACCACCCCATTTAGCGCCCGTTCTTAAAGTACTGTCGGTCTCAATATTTTTGGTAGCTTCCTCTAACGACAAATTAAATAGCGCATCAACAATAGGTTGTTGCGACGAATATTTTGGTTTTTTTGAAAGATTTGTCTTTAGTTTCCATTCTTTATCCTTAAAATCGGCTTCGTTATACGGATTTAATTTTAGTGTAATGCTAAATATATTTGGATTACTGGTTGTTTGTAATTTTAAACCTTTTTGATTTAAATTGACAAAGTCCCACGACAATGGTTCTGAACTACCAGCTATATAAAATCCTTTAAAATCAGATTCAGCGATCTTGGAACCATCAAAAGTTGTGTAAAATCCTTTTTCTTTAAATTGCTTAAGGACTGGAGACACATCCACTTTAAATGTGTAGTTATAATTGGCCGGTAAAAAAGTATTGGGATTTTCTGGTACTAATGAAGGTGTTTCTCCAAAAGTCAGGATGGAAGATTCATGTTCATTCTCAATACTAATCCAATGATTTTCTCCAACGGGTAATTCATTATCTTTTTCGTTGATACTAAACTTAAACGAAATGAGTCTTGAAAACGTACTACTTAGTGGGCTTCTGTAATTTGATTTTAGTTGTGTTGAAGAAATGGCTTCAGCGACATTATTTCCTTGAACAACTTTATTGGGATAGAGGGTGTAGGTATCAGATTTATATAACATAGGTTGTTCTTTTTCTGTTTGACAACCAATAGCAATTAAAATCACTAGTAAGTATTTTTTCATCAGTACAGGTTTGGATTGATATTAGCTTTGAAAGTAGTAAATTTTGATGAGATTTAAACAGTTATTTTGATTTTATGGTGATACTAATTTCTTGTTTTTAGTGACAAAGTATAAATTAGTTAACTTCTACAGCAATGACATCTAAATTTAAGGACTTGTCGATACAACATGGTTTTTAGAAAATCGCATCGCATATAAATGTTTTTAGAGGTCAATATGTAAATACATATCTTTAATTTCAATAAATATAAGGATTATATGGATATATTTAAAGGACAAAATCTTCTAGAGTTCTCTGATCGGTTTAAAACCGATGAAGATTGCAAAGAATATCTAGCTACATTGAAGCATAAAAAAGTTATAATTGTTTAAAATATAAACATAATGCGTGTCAAGTTCGAAAGGATTTTGCTAGACAATGCAATGTTTGCGGACATATTGAGTCTGCCTACCGCAAATACCCTTTTTCACAAAGTAAAATTTGGAGTTAGAAAAACATTTTTTATCTGTTTTGAGATGGCAACTACAACTAAAAGTCTTTCTGCAAGTTATATGGGAGTCCGCTATGGAGTTACTGAAAAAACAGCACGTTTATTTATGCTAAAAGTAAGAGAGGCCATGTCGTCAAGTGGCAATAATCCTATGGATGGTAATGTTCATGTGGACGAATTTGTTTTAGGGGCAGAGAGCAAGGAAAGATTGGGCGTAGTTACAGCGGTAAGAAAAAGAAAGCAATTACAGATGTCCAACTTACCGAAGATGGCAAGGTAAAACGTATGTATGCCATGCGAATAGAAGATTTTTCCGCTCAGTCATTACAATACATTTTTGTTAACCATATTAGTAGAGATGCAAACATAACTACTGATAAATGGAGAGGATATAAACCAATTTCAAAAGCTTTTAACATCACACAAATTAAAAAGCAACAAAGGCTTAAGTTTTAAAGCTTTGCACACAATGGTACATCAAGTAAAATCATGGATAAGAACAACTTATTCTTGGGTCAGTGAACATAACTTGAATAGATATTTTAACGAGTTCTGTTTTAGAATTAATCGCTCGCAAAGCAAGGCTACGATCTTCAATAATTTAATTGTAAAAATGGTTGAAGGCGATAAAATTTATCAATCAGAAATAATCAGTAACTAACTACTGACCTCTAAATGTTTTTATCGAAAAATTGATTTTTGGTGTCAATTTAGCTTTTAAATGATCCATTTAAAAAGTCTATTCTTCATTTATACTTCTTAAGTAATCGACTATCCACTGAAGTCTTAGATTAAATTAAAAACACCATACAGTTAACCGATTTTAATGGCGCTTTTGGCGAATTAAGTATTTAGTTGCCGTCTTGCATTAAAACAATTATTAAATTTACCCTGTAAAACTCAAGATTGAATTGGTTAATAGCAAACCAAATACATTTTAATCGGACGAATAATTAAGTGTTATTACTAACATTTTAAAAAATTCCCGATTGAAATTATGGCTTAATTAAGTTGATTTTGATTTTATGAATAAGGGGGAATTACAAGATACATTTAAGAGTGCAGTAGGTAACTTAATTAGTTGCCCAACTGGTGTTGTGCTTATATGTAATGCTTTTTAAATTCACCCACCAATTTTAGGGACACTATTTATGCTAACAATGACCAAAATATATTTATCATCTCCACACATGAGCGGTTTGGAACAAGGGTATGTGAACGATGCGTTTGAAACGAATTGGATAGCACCTTTAGGCCCCCATGTGGATGGTTTTGAAAACGCCATTGAAACCTATTTGGACCAAAATAACCATGTTGCTGTACTAAGCTCGGGAACAGCTTCTATACATATGGCACTCCAACTTTTGGGAGTAGGGCGAGGTGATGATGTGCTCTGTCAAAGCTTTACGTTTTCGGCGTCTGCCAACCCCATATTGTATCAAGGAGCGAATCCTATTTTTATTGATAGTGAAGTTGACACTTGGAATATGAGTCCGGAATTGTTGGAAGTCGCCATTAAAGACCGTCTTGAGAACCATAAAAAACCAAAGGCAATTATTGCAGTTCACTTATATGGCATGCCATATAAAGCGAACGAGATTAATGCTATTGCAAAGACTTATGGTATTCCTATTATAGAAGATAGTGCAGAGGCTTTGGGAAGCGCGTATTTCGGTCAAAAATGTGGCACGTTATCCGATATTGGTGTTTTATCCTTTAACGGGAATAAAATTATCACGACGTCTGGTGGTGGAGCACTAATAACCAAGACTAGGGAATTAAAAAATAAAGCGGTGTTTTTGTCTACCCAAGCACGGGATAGCGCACCTCATTATGAACATTCGTCTGTTGGATATAACTACAGAATGAGTAATGTGCTTGCTGCTATTGGTCGTGGCCAATTGGACGTTCTGGATGATCGCGTAAACGCTAGAAGACAAAACTATAACTTTTATAAATCGACCTTATCAAAATTTAATTCTATACAGTTTTTAGAGGAGCCTAAAGGGTTTTGTTCTAACCGATGGCTCACGTGTATCGTTTTGGATTCTTTTGAAACACGTGAAGAAATTCGTGTTGCCTTGTTGGCTGAAGACATAGAATCCAGACCTTTATGGAAACCCATGCATTTGCAACCGGTTTTTAAAGAGGCCGTGTCTTATACGAACGGTGTTTCCGAGCGATTGTTTAACCACGGGCTCTGTTTGCCTAGTGGGTCTAATTTATCACAACACGATTTAGAGCGTGTTGTAAAAGTAATATCCAATACCATTGCATCATGATAAAAAATTACTTTTCTTACTATTCTCAAAAATATGCGTCAAAGTGGCTGGTTTTAGGAATCGATTTATGTATCGTGTTGGCTACCTTTTTCTTGGCCTACTTTATTCGGTTTAATTTCACCCTTAATTTTGAATGTGGACACTTTTTAGTGCAACTCCCTGTGATTTTCAGTATTTCGACCATTAGTTTTTTAATAATTGGATCGTATAAAAGCGTTATCCGCCATACAGGGTTTACCGATGTGATTAATGTATTTAAATCGGTCGCTCTCATGTCATTTATCACCGTATTCATGGTGCTTTCCAATCATGTCACTGGGTTTATTCCTGGATTTACCATTCCATTATCCATTATTGTGATTCATACCGTGTTGAGTATGATGGCACTTGCCGCCTGTAGATTGGCATTTAAAGTGTTGTATCGCTATGCCAAATGTCGGTTTACAATATCAAGAAAAATTCTAATTTACGGTGCCGGTGATTCAGGCATGGTTACGTATAACGCCCTAGCCAATAACGTAAAAACGCACTTTGAAATTCTTGCCTTTATCGATGATAACGCAAAAAAAATTGGAAAATTTATTAATGGCGTGCCCATTATGAATCCTACAAAGGTGACTCCGGCTTATATTAATGTAAATCATATTGACGAAATAGTCGTAGCCAGTCAAACAATGTCCAAGGATAATTTGTTGCATCTTATCGATTCATTGCTCGATACCAAGGTTAAAATTACAAAAGTGCCACCTATTGAACAATGGATTAATGGCGAATTAAATACGAGTCAGATTAAGAAAGTTCAAATTGAGGATTTATTGGGTCGCGCTCCGATACAAATCGACAATCCCAATTTACTTAACGAATTTAAAGGTGAAACCATTGTTGTTACTGGAGCTGCCGGTTCGATAGGAAGCGAGTTGGTAAAGCAATTATCTTATTTTGGCGTCAAGCATTTAATTTTGATTGATCAGGCGGAATCACCATTATATGATCTGCAGCAAGATTTAAAGCAAAACGGAAAATTCAATTTTATCACAATTGTGGCCGATATTCGTGATGGGTTGCGTATGGACGGGATTTTTCAGAAGTATAAACCAACCATGGTGTTTCATGCAGCAGCGTACAAGCATGTCCCTTTAATGGAAGCCTCTCCTTATGAGTCCATTAAAATCAATGTGAATGGGACTAAAATTTTAGCTGATATTTCGTCACGGTATAACGTGAAGAAGTTTGTGCTTATATCCACCGACAAGGCAGTAAACCCAACCAGTGTCATGGGTGCTACCAAGCGCATGGCCGAAATGTACATTAGCTGTCTTCAAAAAGAAAGCAAAACCAAATTTATCACCACCCGTTTTGGTAATGTTTTAGGCTCTAACGGATCGGTCATTCCTTTGTTTAAAAAGCAAATTGAAAATGGAGGGCCAATAACGTTGACACATAAAGACATTACGCGATACTTTATGACGATTCCTGAAGCATCACAATTAGTATTAGAAGCTGGCACCATGGGAAAAGGTGGTGAAATATTTATCTTTGATATGGGCGAATGTGTTAAGATTTATTATCTTGCCTTAAATATGATTAAATTGTCTGGATTACGGTTTCCGGAGGATATTGACATTAAAATCACTGGGCTGCGACCTGGTGAAAAATTATATGAAGAATTATTGGCTAATGGGGAGAATACCTTATCGACCTATCATAAAAAAATAATGATCAGTAAAACGCGTGAACTTGATTATGAAAAGGTAAAGGCAGATATAGAAGCTTTATGTATAACCAATCGTTTCCAAAACAATAATATCGTATTGAAAATGAAACAGTTAATACCAGAATATAAATCAAACAATTCGGATTATGAGAAATTTGATCGACGCGTTCGTGCATTTGAACAAGCCAAAGGCTTAACAATGTCTGATAAAGTCGATAAAACGTTTATAAATCTGTAACAAAGCAGGATTTAGCCCCCAAATGATTGTAAAATGAATAAATCCTTTTTATTAAAACCTAGAAACCGTTTATATATAACTTTTATTTTCTTCGGGTTGTTATTTTCGTCCTGTGGATCCCTAAAAGAAGAGGTTGTGTATTTTCAAAATGCTAAAAATTTTGAAACAATAGTCGATACAGATTCTTTTATCCCTAAATTTAAAGTCAATGATATTGTAAGTATCTATGTATCCACTTTTGATTCGGAAGCGTCCAAACCATTCAATTTGGTAAAGTCAACAGGTAATTCTACAGGGGGTTCAGCTCAATTCCTTGATTATCTTGTAGATGTTGAGGGTAATATCGATTTTCCTGTGTTGGGCAAAGTAAAACTATTGGGATTAACAGTGGAAGAGGCCAAAGAACTCATCAAGCAAAAATTATCTGAAGGCTATTTAAAAGATCCTATTGTTAATATTCGAATTCTGAATTTTAGAATTTCCGTTTTGGGGGAAGTTCGTTCACCAGGAAGCTATCCAATTTCAGGGGAGCGGGTTACTATTATGGAAGCATTGGCATTGGCAGGTGACTTAACCATCAAAGGTCGTAGGGATAATATTTTAATTGTCAGGGATTTTGATGGTGCCAAAACCTATACACGCATTAATTTAACCAATAAAGAAGTGTTTAATTCGCCTGTGTATTATTTAACCCAAAATGATGTGGTGTATGTCGAACCCAATAATTCATCCATGTCTGCTTCTAAAGGAGATACAAGAATAGGTCTTATTTTGTCAGTATCTTCATTTTTAATTAGTTTGGCTATTTTAGCCACACGCTTTTAAGGATGCCTATTTTATGAATTCAAATCAAAACGATACATTTAACAAACCGATTTCCCAAGATTTTAATCTAAAGAAAACACTTGCTCTTTATTTTAAGCAATGGAAATGGTTTGTACTTAGTCTTATCATTTTACCGGGGCTGGCCTATCTGTATTTACGATACCAAATACCACAGTACGCTGTAACAGCAAATATTATGCTTATTAGTGAAAAGGATCAATCGTCTCCTAGCTCAGTATTTAGTGATATTTCGCTTTTTTCTGAAAACGAAGATGCTAAAGTGGAGGATGAAATAATCGTGATTAAATCTCGTGGGGTTGTTAAGCAAGTTGCTGAGAAATTAAATTTGAATGTACAATACTTTACCAAAGGACGGATATTAGAAATCGAATTGTATAAAAACCTTCCTATTTCAATAAATTTTATTGCGTCGGACTCCCTTATACATAAAACCAATTTTAATTTTTATATTGATATAACGTCTGAATTGGATTTTGAGTATCGTATTCATGAAGACGATCTTCCTAAAAAAATAGCTTTTGGCGAATCTATCCCCACCTCCTTTGGCGGTATGGTTATTACCCCTAATGCAACAAACAGTAAAACCATTATAGGCAGTAACTTACGTGTTCAATTAACGCCTTTAAATGTTGTTACCCAATATTTAAGAAATGCCATTGCAGTATTTCAAGGGGCAAAAGCCTCGAAGATTATTACTATTGATTTAGTAGATCCAATTCCTCAAAGAGGTAAGGATATTGTCAATACCTTAATTAAGGAATATGATATCTATTCGTCGTTTATAAAAAATATTCGAGCCAAGAATACCGCAAAATTCATTGATAATCGAATTGATATGGTCACCTCGGATTTAGTAAATGTTGATGATAGTATCGTGCGTTTTAAGACTGGAAATAAAATTACTGACGTGACTTCTGAAGCAGGGCAGTTTTTAAGTTCCAGTACTCAAAATGAGCAATTGCTCGATGAAAGCAAAACACAATTGCGGGTTCTCGATTATATGAAAGAATCTCTTGGAGATGATTCTACAACATTTGAACCTATTCCTGCCAATTTGGGCATGGGAGACCCAACTATTAGTTCGCTTTCTGCACGCTATAGCGAGTTGTTGGCTAATAGAGACCGATTATTACGAAGTGCTGGTGAGAAAAATTTGGTGGTTGTAGAATTAGATCAAACCTTGGCAGGGATTAGACAAAATTTAAGGGAAAATATTGAAAATGCCAGTCAATCATTAAGTATTCGGGTTAATAGTCTTGAAAATCAATCCAGTCGTATTAATTCTAAAATCTATTCGGTGCCTGGACAAGAACGTAAATTACGCTCTATTGAGCGTAAACAGGGTATCAAAGAGTCTTTGTATTTATATTTATTGCAAAAGCGAGAAGAAGCTGCCATTACCTTAACGGCAACCTCCCCGAATTTAAAGATTATCGATGAAGCTTATGACTCGGGGGTTCCGGTTTCCCCGAAAGAGAAAATGATTTATATTGCAGCTCTTTTTCTGGGATTATTTGTTCCATTTGCCGTTATATATGTTACCGATTTATTGGATACAAAAATTCATAATAAAGAGGATTTAGAACAAATTATAAAAGATATTACCGTTTTAGGTGAAATTCCTAGGCTTAAAGGAAAAGACCTGCAAACGCTTGTAACACGTAACGACCAGTCGTTATTATCTGAATCATTTCGTATTATCAGAACCAATTTGGATTATGTAAGGCGGGGAAGACATGTACAAGATTATGATAATGTTATTTTTGTTACATCTACCATCAACGGCGAAGGCAAATCCATGTTCAGTATCAACATGGCACTAACTTTAGCTAATACCAATAAACGTGTGTTGCTTGTAGGGGCCGATATCCGTAATCCTAAAGTCAATTTGGGATCAATTAATCAGAAGAAAAAACAAGAGTCAAGAATAGGACTCACCGACTACTTAAGTGATGATTCTGTTTTAGTGGAAGATGCTATTAACACGTATACGGTTAGCGATAATACGATTGATGTTTTATTATCTGGAAAGTTACCGCCCAATCCGGCTGAGTTATTAATGAGTGAACGATTGAAACCTCTTTTTGATACCGTGTCCAAGGACTATGATTATGTTATCGTGGATACAGCCCCTTCAATGTTGGTTACCGACACACTATTAATTAGCCATTTTGCAGGCCATACCGTTTATATGACGCGTGCTAACTATACCGAAAAATCGATCTTAAGTTTTGCTAAAGATTTACACGACCATAACAAACTTAAAGGGATGATGTTGGTTGTAAATGATGTCGATCAAGCTAATTTTGGATATGGAGCGAAGTATGGATATTATGGGGCTCCTAAGAAAAAATCAATTTTCAAACTGTTTTCAAAAAGCTAAACAAATATAGAATTTCTTGAAACGAACGATCCCCGAGGTAAGCCTCGAAGAATTCTTATCGATTAAATTTTAAATTGGACCAGAAAACCTCAATGTTGTTTAGTTAGTTATATGATAGGTTGAAAATAAGTCTTTAAAGCATTAGTCTTAAAATATTTGTAAAAGGATGGAAATATTGTATAATTTATTGAATGTCCGTAATTTGTCATAAGTCTGAAAACATAATGATTTTGTCATTCCGACAAAGGAGGAATCTCATTGATTTTAATGGATTCTTCATTTCGTTTCACTCCATTCTGAATGACAAAAAAGGGATTATGAATGAATGCGGACATTCAAAATAATTTAAGATTGAACAGCCGTTTTATTCTTCCTCATCATCATTAAATAAATTTGGTTCCACTATATTTTCTAAATCGGGGTCTATAACAACATTGCCCATATCATCCACTTCAAAATCATCACTATCAAAATTGGTCATGGTGTAATGTAATTTACTACTAACTTTAACGAGATAATCTTCATCACCAACATTTATTTCAACAGCCTCTATAGTTTGATTCTGATGATTATCAAAGGTTATAATATCGGAATCATTATATCCGTCGGGAAATTTTTCCGTTAAAAGTTTCAGAAGTTGTGGTGTTAACTTTTTGTAATCAACAATAATTCGTTTCATGTGTAAATCGTTTAATTACTTGTTATATCAGATGCTTCATGCCAATATTATAAAGTTACAACATTTTTTCTGATTCTAAAATCAGGAGCTATAAAATTTAAAAGCTTCTAAAATAATTGTCTCTTCAACCAGGCAATCAATTTTAGGGGCTCCAATAGCCTCCAGAAGCACAAAATTCACAATACCATGGGTATTTTTTTTATCATATTTTAGAAGCTCGATAATGGGTGCATAATCAGCTTCCTCAAAGGCCACTGACCCATAATATTTGTTAAAAACAGACTTTATGTCGTTTGCTGTTTCTATCGATAAATCAACCAGTTTTGTAGAGATATAACTTGCTAATACAATCCCAATAGCAATTGCTTCACCGTGTAACAACTCTTTTTTATTTGGATGGCTTAAAAAATAGGATTCAATGGCATGCCCAAGGGTATGTCCAAAATTTAATGTTTTACGTAAATTAGCTTCAAAAGGATCGATATCTACCACATGCTTTTTAATAAGGATGGATTCATAAATCAAGTCATCTAAATTATTAAAGGACAACATCGATAAATCTTTAAATTTATTCCAATAACCCTCATTGCTAATCAAGCCATGTTTTAGCATTTCAGCTAAACCTGAACGCATTTGATTTTGTGGCAATGTTTTTAAATAGTGGGTATCTATTAGCACCATTTCAGGCGTGCTTATTACGCCAATTTGATTTTTTAAAGTCCCTAGATCCACACCTGTTTTCCCGCCTACAGAGGCATCAACCATTGCTAAAAGCGTGGTAGGGATGTTAATATATGAAATCCCTCGTTTAAAGGTAGAGGCTACAAATCCGCCTAAATCGGTTATCACGCCACCGCCAACATTAATAAGCAGGCTCTTTCTATCTCCATCAAAATCTGAAAGGGTATTCCAAACACCAACACAGGTCTCAATGGTTTTATGGATTTCCCCAGATTCAATTTCTATGATTTCAATGGTGTTCGTGGCCTCTAATTTTTTTAACACATCAGGCAAACAATGTTCATGCGTATTTTCATCGACTAAAATAAAAACAGTTGAAAAATTATTTTTTCTAATATGCTCGTTTAAAGACGAATAACACGCTTCATTAAAATATATAGTAGCGTTGTTAGCGGTAATGGATTTCATCTGTTTATTGTATTTGTTTTTTATTTTCAAGTTAAAGGTTAAAACCCTGCAATTTTATTGCTGTTACTTTAGTTTCTATAAACGTTTTAGCCACGGAT
>TARA_R110002167_G_scaffold7497_8_pt1 | contig 17792 bp, 4 predicted proteins | sample TARA_R110002167 | Tara Oceans TARA_R110002167 (sample SAMEA4398238) | marine metagenome | biome: Polar Biome; feature: [MES] marine water layer (ENVO:01000295) within the mesopelagic zone...; material: water (ENVO:00002006), including particulate matter (ENVO:01000060) such as...... | reverse complement strand
TAAAGGAATAAGAACCGGAGCACCAGCTGATCTTCCTACAGAAAGAATGCCATTAAAACCAGCTTTTGGTAAACCTGGAGAACCTACTATTGTAGGTGATGTTTCAGGGGCTACAGCAGACCTTGAGAATAAAATGATGCTTGATAACTATGGTAAAGGAATGCAAGGTTCTACATCACCAGCTACAGCACCTCCTGCATCAATAAGTGAAGCAGAAGTTGATGCTCAAGTTCAAGCAAAAATGGCTCCAGGTTTTGGAGATAATGATGCACAACCTTCTCCAAGAATATTAAGTAATGAGGAAAAAATGGAAATGGTGCAACCAGCAATTGATACTATTATTGGTCAATCCCAAAATGCCCCAACAACAACAGGTTCTGGACCAGCACCGGCTGTAATGTCTGATCAAGAAAGAATGTTACAAGAAGATATTCAAGCTGCTGGTGGTATGCAATACGGAGGTGGTGTAGACAATGAAGCACTTATGAATGCAGTTAATTTAATTAACCGTGCATTTGGAGGTAACGCATATGCAATACCACAAGCTGTTGGCGGTATGGATCTACAAGGAAGACTTTCTATGGAAGAAGCTATGGCTAAACAAGGTATGAACCCAGGTCAAATAGATGTTCTTGAAGATTCTCAGTTTGATATTGATCAAGGAGCTTTAGGTCAAACTTTCAGGAAAGGAGTCGGTATAGCTAATTTTGGTTTTGATTACGCCGATGATTATGTAAATACTCAGAAAGCTAGAGGAATAAGACAAGATCCTTTACAAAACATTGCTAGTTATCAAGGTATGGGTTCTGGAATACACAATCAACAAGGGCAAGATTATGCTAATAACGTAAATGCTCAAAGCTTAAATGTAACTGGTAATTATAGTGTTGAACTTGGTGGTATGCCTCGTCAAATGATGGAGTGGGGCGGTCAAATGTATGAAATTGGAGGAAGCGTAAATATAACAGAAGAAGAAAAAAGAAGATTTGAAGCAGCTGGATTTACTTTAACATAAAAATAATAATGGGAACTTATACAATCACAGGATTACCAAACTCTAATAATTCATTAGGGCCGGTAAAAAGAAAGCTTGCAAATGTAGAAGCTGAGAAAGGAGAAACTGTAGTAACTAACATGAGTAGAGGTCTAAACAACATTTACGAAATGTATAACATTGGTGGGAAAAAACATAGTGCTGGTGGAACACCATTAGCCTTACCTACAGATGAAGAAGGTTCAGATGGAACATCTTTTATATTTTCTGATAGCAAAAAACTAATAGTTAAAGATCCAGCTATTCTGGATTATTTTGGAATGAAATCCAAAAAACCTAAAACGTTTGCAGAAATTTCTAAATCGTGGTTACCTAAAGTTAATAAATCTAAAGAGGTATTACTAAAAGCAGGTATGGATAAAGTATCTCGCAAATCTGCTGAAATGAATCTAGATAATGCAGCATTTAAAATTGCAGCATTAAAACTACTACAAGAGTCAATGAAAGGTATGGAAGAAATACCTAATGGGTTAACTCCTTTCTTTGACAAGTTGCAGTTAGATCCAGAACAAGTATTTGGAATGGGTGAAGACATGGCAAGCCAGGCTAATCAAATAGCAGAAAAAACAATGGGTGGTATCATGGAGTCAGCTAAAAAATACCACATGAAATCTTTAAAGAGATTTAAGAAAGGTGGTCCTGTAAATCGTGAAGATTTACCAGAAGGTGCAGAAGTACATGAGGAAGGAACAAGATACAAATTAGATCAATGGTATGAAATTCCTGAAGGTCAACCTAATGCAGGTAAGTTTCATAAAGCTACTGGATGGAATGATGTTGAAAAGATAGATGTAGATAGTAAAACAGGTCCAGGTACAATTCAAGAATGGACAGCTTTATCTGAGGATAATAAAAATGCAGATATACGAGCTAATGAAATTATACAAAGAGGTATAGATGCCAAGACAATTACAGAAAAAAATGGAAATATTACTATTAAAGGATCTTTTGAAGCTCCTTGGGAAGATAAAGTTTATTTAAGTAGAGTAATTAATGCTTCAGGTCAAAGGTTTGGTACGACCAAGTATGCAATTAAAATGCAAAATTCTACTAAAGGTTATTCAGGTTCTGGTGGGTTTGTTGCAGGATTTACTCCAGAAGATTATGAAAAACGATATCATTTCATGCAAATGAAAGGACAAGGTATGTCAGATAAAAATGCATTTGCCGAAATTAAAGAAACATATAAAGATCCAGCAAAAGCAAAAGAATACAGACAAGCATTTACTGAATTTTTAGGCGTGCCTGAAACTGAAGGTGATTTAATGAGTTCTGATTATTATAAAAAGAATTACAAAGCTATTACTTTAGGTATAGAAAAGAAATTAAACAAAGACAAGTATCGCCCTGTTAAAGGATTAGGAAATGATCAACAATCTGGATTTGAACATTTTGATGGATTTGGTAGTTCTCGTGAACTTATATTTAATGATAATGGTGAAGTTACAGAAGAAACAAAAATAGAAACAGACGTAAAAAAAGATCCAAAAGAAGATCCTGGTAGAGATCCTATAACAGGATTACCATTAGGTACTCATCAAGAATTAGAAAATCCTTATGCTTATAGAAGAGAAGATATTAATTCTTTAAATCGTGCAGTAAATTCAAGATTTGAAATTCCAATTATTACTCCTTGGGAAAGAAAGGTTGAATTAAAAACACCAGATGTAAACTATGTATCTCCAGAAAGAGCTATAGCTGCAAAGAATGAGCAAGTAAATCAAATGATGCAAGGAATGCAAACTGCACAAAATGCTCAAGGTATGGGTGCAGCTGCTTCTGCTATTGCAGGTCAAGCTTATGGCGATGTTGCAAATACTATAGGTCAATACGCTGATAAAAATGTAGGTATCTTTAATGCTCATTCAGGAAGAGCAACAGCAATAGCAAATCAACAAGCGCAATTAGATGCTGGTACAGATAATCGAATGCAAGAAAAAGAAGATAGGTTAAAACAAAACATAGCAACGGCTGTAGGAAAAGCTAAAGATCAAATTGTAAAAATGGAAAACACCATGACTACAAATGCATCTAATATGTATAACCTTAATCTACAAACTACACAGAAGAAAAAAGATCCTTATACAGGCCTGATGTACACAACTAACTATAAGGATATAAATCCTTCAGCTAAAAAACCAGTAGACTTAGCTAAAGAGTTTAATGCGTTTAGAGGTCAAGTTAAAGGGTTAAGTGATTCAGATGCTTTAAAGTTGTTTACCCTTACAAAAACTGGTAAAGTCACACAAACTCCGGAGGCAGCAGATAATGTTAAACAACCAGACGAACTAACATAGTAACTATTTTTTAGTTATTATAAATTAATATATTTACAGTATGGCAACTTACTTACAAGGGCAACAAGATTATACAAGTCAAATACAACCCACTTCACCAAATTTACAATTTGATGCACAGCTGCTTGGGAACATGCAAGCAAAATATGATGCTGGTCATAAAAAAGTAAGCGAGTTATACGGATCATTGCTAAACTCAGCAATGACTAGAACAGATAATCAAGAAGCTAGGAATGAGTTTTTTCAGATGATTAATAATGATATTAGACGTATGGGGAGTTTAGACTTTTCTTTACAGCAAAATGTAGATGCGTCTGCTAATGTGTTTCAATCTATATATACTAACAAGGGTATTGTTAAGGATATGGTGTGGACTAAGAATTTTAGTCAACAAATGCAAAAACGTGAAAGTTTAAAAAATAGTACAGATACAGACAAAACAGGATCTGCTTGGGATGTTGGTGATAGAGCTATGGCTTATAAACGTGAAGCATTTGCTAACGCTACTGCTGATGAAGCATTAGCAATGGGGAATGCTGAATATGTGCCTCAACAAAACATGATGAAGGATGCAATTAAATTGGCCAATAAAGCAAAATTAAATGTAACAATAGATAAGGTTACTGGTAAATATAAAATTACTACAAAAAATGGTGAACTAATTAAGTCTCCTTTAACTACTTTATTTTCAGAAACATTTGCAAAAGATCCTAAGTATAAAGCAATGTATGATACTAAGGCATATGTTAACAGAGAAGATTGGCAACATAACGCAGTTAAAAAAGGAGAGTTTGCAGATTTAGATCAAGCTAAAATAGGATTTTTGCAAGATATTAAAAATAGACAAGACAAAACTTTGCAAAAAAATTACTCTGATTTACAAGTTGATGCAGGATTTTTAGATAAATCTGTAACAAAGTTACAAAAAGAATTTAGTCAAGGTAAGTTTAAACAAAATAGCTACAAAGGTAGAAAGTTAGGCAACTTGTTAAAGTTACAGCAAAGTGCAAACTCAGCTAAAGCATATACAGAGAAATTAATAAAGGCACAAAAATCAACTAATCCTGAAGCTGCTTATGATGTCTTAGCAGCTAATATAGATAACAATGCAGCTTATGATATGATGAATAGGGATATTTCTGGTGCAGTAAGAGTGTTATCTGCACAAGATAGTGAAATTACTATGACACCAGATGAGTTTGCTAAAATTAATGTCAACCATATAAATAAGATGTCTGAGATGAAACAAAAACATCTTTATGATTTTGAAAGAGATAGGGCTAAAACAGATGCTGCTAATTGGAGAGCTCAACTAGCTGCTTCAGCTAAAACAGATGCTGCTAAAGGAAAAGGTTCTGGAACTAAGACCACAAAGCTTATACAACAAAATGCTGATAGAGAAGATTTAGAACGCAATTATACAGATAGTGGTATAAAACAGTCAGCAAGAGCTAAATTAATAAGCGCGGGAATATGGGAAGGGAAAGGGCTACCTGGTGATGCAGAGATAAAAAACGTGCCCGGCTTACAAGCGCAATACGATAAGTTCATTAAACAAGGTTATGCAACAAAAGCTAAAAAAATGGTTGAAATGAACCTACTGCCTTTTACAAAAGGTAGTTTTTGGGCAGATATGCAATTTATTGACTATCCAGAAGCTGTTACAAGTGGTTTGCTAAGTATGCACGGTGACAAAGAATTGTTAGGGGGAACTTTATTAGATCAGTATATTGAATATATAATGAGTTCTAAAGGCTTAGGGGAGCTTGAGGCAACTACACTTATACGAAAAACAATGGAATCAAAAAATAGTCCAGCAGATATGATGTTTAATTTAGAATTTTAAATAATGGGTAAACAACAAAACGTACCAAAATCAGGACTTAGTACTCTTGAAATATTAGATGCAAAAATAGCGAAAATGGAGGCACAGCAAAATGGAACTGTAGTAGAAACTGTAGAGTCTACTCCAACACCGGATGCCAGCCAATCAGATAGAGATAAAATTGATAACATGAGTAATGATGAATTACTTCAATATATTGATACACTTCCTGGAGGTAAAACAAAATCAGATAAACCTTTGCCAGATAGAGCAAGTTCCGGAAGACCTGTTCAAAAATGGGAAGCAGGATCTTTAGCACTTGGTGGTTTAGAACTAAGTGAAGGCAATAAACAAAAAGTTATTACCCAAGCTCAATTAGCTATGGGAGATAACTCTAGCATTGTTAGTGATTATAAAACAGTAATGGGTGGTGGTAAAACTATTGCTGATTTCCAAGATCAAAAAGATCCAAAAAAAGCTTATAAAAAATATCAAGACGACAATGAAAATGCTCTTGACTATATTGCAAGTTTTGTAAATCCAGCGGGCATACAACAAATGTCTGCATATGCCGGTAATGAAGAGTTAAGTGAATCATTTAAAAGTGCTTATAGTCTAACTCAAGAATTAACTAATGATTTAAAGCAAGCTCGTAAATTACAAACTGAATTAGCTCCGTATTTTAAGGAAGAAGGTAATCTTCAAGTAGAAACGCAAGCAGAAGCAGATATGCTTAATGCTAAACAAAAAGAACTAACTACTTTAAGAAATAGGATAGCTTCTAAAACTAATCAAACAAAAAATGAAAAAGGCGAAGTTATTGAATCACAAATGCTACAATCAATAGCAGATATAAAAAAACAAAATACTTGGAGTTACGGAAATGCAGGTGGAAGTGAACAACGTTTTGGATTTAATGAAGATGGTGGTATTGTAACCAACAAAACTTGGAGAAAAAACAGTGAAAATATTATGGTTGCTCCAGGTTATAAAACAGATGCTGCTGCTAGAGAAAAAACGGCTGCATACAAATCCATTACTAATCTTGATGCGGAATTTGATGGGTTATATAAAACAAGAGTTACTCCTATTTATGCGTCTTTTTTAGATAATGCTCAAAGAAAATTAAATTCAACAAATCCAGATGATCAGCGATATTCATTTGATTTGTTAATGGGTGCTTTAGCCGGGTCTGAAGACATAGTGCCATATGCTAAAAGAACAATAGATAGAATAAAAGGAGGAAGAGATTATGATGATCAAATAGATATGCTTAAAAACGTTATGCAGACACCAGGTATTTTAAAGGCTATGATTAAAAATACGAACAATTTAAGAAAAAGTGAGTTTGTATTAAATTACTCAAAAACTAATTTTGGTGCAGACAAAAGTAACTATCCTAAAACAACGGTTGGTGAAATTACAAGTCAAAATGACTGGCATACGTTTGCAACAAACGGAACATTAAAACAGTTAGATCAAGATAAAAAAGAATGGAATGGTTCTGCTACAGAGATTGCAAAAACAATGAAACAATACATAGCTAACGATGATGATACTAAAATTATTTTTAATAAATTTATAGAGGATGTAGGAGTAAAAGACTATTTGTATGATGCTGGTAAAGATATGATTGCTTCAAATGGTCAAATAGTACCGTTTAATAAATGGATGAATGGTCTAATAGAACAAGAGAGAGTTGCGGGGAACGCAGATATGCTTTCACGTTTATTTGGAGCAAAAGCTGCGGATTGGGACTATGGTTTGAACGATCTTGGGGAATATACAGTATATGTAAATACAAATACCGGAGATGTAGCCCCAAAACATGTTACTGACAAAGCAGGGTATGTGCCTATTACCATTCACCCTGCGATAGTGAAAGGACTAGACGATAATCTGGGTGGTGCACATAAAGGTGAAACATATGTAAGTGACTATGATAATGAAAGAAGAAACACAATGAAAGCTTATGTTACTTCTAGAGATGCTGTAAAAAAAGCTTACAGTTTTTGGTCAATGATGGGTGGTCGTATTAAAGAAGAATATAATGACTTAAAAATAACTCATGCAAATAGATCTACATTAAAATTGTCTGGCTTAGGGAATTATAGTTCTGAAGGGTTAACACAATTTGGTATAGATGCAAGAACGATTGGTAATACTGGAGCATTAGCAAATACAAAAGCTTTTTCTAAATCAGGAAAAGACAACGAAATTAGTTTAGAAGATATGGATAAAATGGAGATATCAGATATTGGTTATAAAAATCCAAAATTGAATATGACTAATAAACACAAAAATATTCAAGATGGAATTTTTAGCTTAATTGCTCCTAACGGCAAATTTATAGATTACAATGATGATAGTTATGTGGATCCTATGACGAGTATGACGGGTCCTTATTCAAGTCACATGACACAAAACGGAAAACATGTAATTACCGTTACTAATGAGTGGGATAATAATGCAATGGGAGAAGGGGGGAAGTTTAGTCTACAAAACGCAAAAAATAACAAAGAATTACTTGAAGGGTTTTTTAACCAAGGGGAAAAAGAAAGCAATGCAGATTATGAAAAAAGAATGGGCTCTATAGAAATGACTGCTCGTAGGATAGGTATGGAAAAAGATAAATCTACTTATGAATTTACAGATGGCAATGATAAAAGTATTTATGTTAACATTCCTCATTCATCATTAGAAGCAACTAATGAAAGTTTTTATAAATACACTGGAAGATCTGCAGGTGAAAAAGAATTTAAAGTTACAGGCAAAGAATTATTAGCTATGCCTAAGACACCAAATGGTGATGATGCTTTTCAAGAACCTCTATATCTACAAGTAAATGAGGAAGGTATGTATGTTGTTCCTGTAAAATTTGAAGATGAAAATGGCGTAGATTTTGAAATGAATGTTCGTACTAATTTACCAGAAGGAGGAACTTCTTTGCCTGACGCAAGAAAATTAACGAGAAAGTTAGTACAAAGACTTGTTGATCTGAAAATTTCACCTTATAATCAATAGTACAATGGCTGATGAAACTTTAAATAACTTAGATCAAGCACTACCCCCAGATGTTTCTGCAGAGGTAGCAGCAATTCCGGAAATAGAAGATATTCCAGAAGTAGAAGAAATTTTAGATACAGAACCACCTGTCCCTCCTTTAACTTTAGCAGACGAGATAAATCAAATGTCTGAACAAGTTTTAGCTGAAGAGGCTCCTTATATGGACTTTAATTATCAGCAAGGAAAAACTAAGGAATTTTCTGCCAAACAAGCAAACTTTGAAAAATATTATAGCTACGGTTCTGAAATATATGGTAAATATGGTTTTAATCCTTTTTTACCTGGTGTTGATACAGATGGTGATGGTTTGATAGATAAAAGCGGTATGGACAATCTTTATGATGAAAATACTGACTATTGGGATGATCGTGAAAGATCCTATACAGGGATGTGGGAGTTGGCTAAAATTGGTTGGAGTGATACTTTTATGTTTGGTGCGTGGCATGATGATGAAAATTATAAATCTTTTGGAGATATTATGAACAAATACAGTTCTTCAAAAAAAGATACTGGTGCGTTTATTAATAATACTAGATTATCTGCAGGATATACAATAGGTATTATTGGCGCAATAGGAGTAGAAGAAGCCGCTTTAGCACTTACAACATGGGGAGCTGGTAATGTGGGTCATTTTGCAGCATCAACTGCACGTTTAGGAAAAGCTTTTCAAAAAGCTGGAAGCTGGATGAATAGAAATAAAATTTTAAAGGTTGTAGATGATTTAGGAGACATAAATAAAACTAGAAAATGGTTTGACAGAAGAGTTACTGCATTTGGTAAAGGCCTTAAAGGTTTTGGAAAAGCAATTAATCCTGTAGGAGAAACTATGGATTTTATTAGAAACGCTGATAGATTAGGAGAATTTACAAAACTTCAAGCAGTTGCAACAGGAGCTGCATCTGTAACTAGAGATATGCGTAAAATATACTTAGCGCATAGTGAAGGTAAGTTAGAAGCCGATATGGCTGAAGAAGAGTTCCGAACTAATGCTTGGGATGATTGGTATGACGCGAACCCGGATGCGGGTTTAATACCAGATGAGCAAATTGATATAATTAATTCAGAAGCTCTAAGAGTTAATGCAAATGTGTATGCAGGAAACTTTGGATTAATATATTTAACAAATGCTGTAACATTTAATTCTTTATTTAGATCTGGTAAATCTGTTAGAAGGTTGGCTCAAACATCTGCAAACGGTTTATTTAAAATAACAAGAAACTCAACTACTAAAAAAGCAATGGTTGAAGCTGTTGTGCAAAACTCTGTAGGCTACGCAAGAAAAACTGTTAGAAATTGGTCTTATTTAGGAACTGCTAAATCAACTGTATTAGCTACAGTAAGAAACTCAATGGAAGGTGTTCAAGAATTAGGGCAAGACATTCTTTCTGAGTCTTTTAAAAATTATCATTTAAGAAACACATTGGGCACTCAAACTAAGGGTGGGTTTATGCATTATTTAGATAATGATTTAATAAATGCTGTAAAAAAACAAAACAGTCATGAAGGTTTGGTAACCTTTGGATCTGGGTTGTTTATGGGTGCTTTTGCATCACCTGTAAGTTTTGCTAATACACAATTAACAAAATTTATGGGTGGCGGTGCTTATATTTCAGCAGCGGGAACTTATGAGAAAATTTTTAATAAAGATCAGTATAAGAAAAAGCAAGAACAAAATCAAAAAAAGTTAGAAGAAAAAGCAAAAATGTTAACTGAATTTTTTAATGAAAATAAAACTTTTATTAAAGCAAATTCAATGTCTGTATATAGACAAGTTGAGCTAGAACAAGAAATGCTTGATGCTGCACAAACTGGTCATACTCAACAATTTAAAAATTCTCAACATGAATCTTTAGTTAACGGTGCTAAAACACTATTAGAAAATGGTTTAATTGATGAGTATATACAGCAGTTAGAATATTTTGGCAGCGATCAATTTACTACAGAAGACTTACAAGAATTATTTGAAAGACCTGATATAACAGATGCAACTGCACAAGAGTTTAGAGATAAACTATTAAGTAATGCAAAAACTCTTGGTGAAATTAAAGAAGCTAATGCTATAATACAAGCAGCTTTACCAAACCCACATCATTTATCAAGGCTTAAAACAACAGATGCAAACTATAGTGAAGTTTTGTATAAGCATTATGCCTGGAAAGATTTACAACAAGAATTATTATTTAATAGTGCTAAAATTGCAGACCGGAAAAAAAGATTAACCTCAATAAAAAAATTAATTGGTGAAACTAACGAGTTAGCTGCTGAGTTATCTGTAGATGCTTTGGTTGATGAAACTAGTTTAGATGATACTATTAAATTATTAAAAGCTGAAGTTGAAGCAAATAAAGATTTGGATTTAACCGGAGAGGCTTCTGTTCAAGCATTAACTTCTGAAAAAAGACTAGCTGCTTTAGAAAAATATAGTGATGCATTCTTAGCATATAGTGTAGCTTTTGATTTAACGAAAACATTGGCAAAGACGGGTCAAAATATTTCTAATAAATCTGAGTCAGAATATTACGATGAATTTTTTGAAGCATACAATAATGTTTTAAAAGAATATGGTTTAAATAAATTAACAAACGTTGCTGCTCAAACAGAACTTAATGAACAAGCTTTTGATTTAATATTTGATTATATTACAATAGAAGCTGCAACAGGGGAATACACAAGATATGTTAAAACATTAGAAACAGCTAACGGGCAAAATGAATTTCTTAGAGCAAGAGAACAAGTAATTAAAAGATTAGACGAAAATAAAGAAGTTCATATTTTAAATGCACTTCAAGCTTTTAATGAAAAAACAACATCTGATCAAATGCTTAAAGAGCTTTATGATTTAGGTTTCTTTTTTGAATTAAATTCATTAGACAGTTTAATGAGAGATGGCATTATGCCCCTTGAGATATTAGATTTAAATAATAATAATGAACCTGTTTCTGACAAACAATATATGATAGCTCAAGCTATTATGCAAAAGCATGTAGAAAAGTTAACTGGTAAAAAATTAATAAGAGATAAGTTTGAACAAAAAAGCCAAGGTCGTAAGTTATTAAGTGATAAAAGAACAGTTGATGATATTCTTAATGAATACGGTATAGTATTAAATAAGAATCTTAAAATAAATGACAAAGATGGAGCCCGGTTACTTGAACAAATTCTTGGTCCAAAAAATAAAAATTTAACTAAACTTGATAGAGAAATTTTAATTAAAGTAATTGAAGGTAATGATGTTACTTTAAAATTTGTTTCAGATCAAACATTACCTATACAAATAAATGATGCCGGGGTAATTACAATTGATATACGGTATGCAGGTGAAGATTACATGAATTCTGCTTATTCAATTGAAAATTTAATTACTACTGCATTAACTCAGAGCAAAATAACAAGTCAATTAAAAGAAAACGATGACTTGTGGTTACAAACTAGGATGGCTATGAAACAAGCCAAAGATGCTTATGCTAAAGCTTATCCTGAAGAAAACGTAGATGAGATGGCTGTATTCAATAATGTTGATGTCTTCTTATCTGAATCATTAAATGATGTAGGTTTTCAAGAAATGTTGGCTCAAATGGTTGATAATATAGCTCCTGCAAAAAAATCATTATGGTCCACAGTAAAAAAAGGTACTGTTGAAATTTTAACGAAAGATTTTGAGGGCAAGCTGTTGAACCGTGTTATAAATATTGCAGCTAAGGCCATAGATGATACTATAGTAGATAACATATCAGAAATTAATATTAAAGCTCGTACAGAAGAAGATAGTGTAGCCTTAGATAAAAAAACTGCCGACTTAAAAGTTATGGCAGAGGAGTTATCTTTAAAGTGGAATGTAAAAGTTAAAATATTAAGAGATCAAAATGAGGCGCAAAAGTTTATAGATCAAGTAGAAAATCCTTTTTATGAAAAAGAAGATGGGATTCCGGCTGGTTTTTATGATGAAAAAACTAATACTGCATATATTATTGCAGAAGATGTAAAAGGTAATACAGCAATGCATGAAATCTTTTTGCATCCTTTTTTAATTAATGCGGAAAAAAGTAATCCTGAACTTTATAAAGCTTTAATAGCTGAAGCTAAAGCTGATAAAACAGTTGTAGATTACGTTGAAAAACAATATGGGAAAGAATCAATTATTGGTACAAGACAATTTGAACATGAATTAGTTGGAAGAGTTTATTCATTAGCCTTAGATAATAAGATAAGTGAAAAAGATAAACCAGGTTTGTTTAAACGAGCTTATGAATTTATGAAAGCTTTATTAAAAGCTACAGGTGAATATTTAAAAATATTACCTAAAGATATATCAAAGTTTAAGCCAGGCAAAACAACAATTGCGGATTTAGCAAAGTATAGTCAGTCACAACGGTCTGGTTTTGATTTAGGTGCAGTTGTGTTAGAACCAGTTAGACCTGAACCAAAAGTTGACCAAGAAAAAATAAAAGTCACAAAAACAATAACTAAAGAAACTCAAGAAAATACTGGAGGTAATACTGTTGTAGTTAAAGAAGCTAGAGATCAACCAACTTTAATGGAAGAGTTTATTAATGACGATATTCAATTTGAAAATGCAGATTCTGTAAATGCAGCTACTGAAGAATTGGTAGCTTTAGGAAAAGAACTTGATGAATTAGATGTTTTAGCAGATGAATCTAATTGGAAGTTTGGTGATCTTAGATTTGAAGTAGACGGCAGGTTAGTTATAGATGTTATTGCTAATGGTAAAAGATTTTTAATGTATAAATCTACCGGGACAGGTACAACCGCAGATACTGCAGGTGAATGGACTCCTTTGCTTTACTTTGGAACTAGGTTAAAAACAGATGGTAGCGGGCAAAGATCAGAATGGTTTGTTAAATCAATATTTGAAGGACAAGATCCAAAAAAGAATAAATACGGTATTAAAACATTTATAGGCTTAGACTCTTTATTAAAGGCTCAAGAAGCAGACCTGTTTAGTGGATCTGAAAACATTGTAACTAGAACTAAAACAGAAGAAATTGAAGTAGAAGAAAAACCAGTGCTTAAACAAGAAATAGAAGAAAGTTTAGAAGCTGATGATACTTTAGAAACTGTAACAAATAAAATAGAAAATCTTGAAGGGCAATTAAACAAACAAGAAACACTAAGACAATCTGGTAAATTAAATGTTTTAGAAAAATCAAGAGTCCGAAGGAAAATAACAGGGCTAAAACTTTTGATTAATGAATTAGAGGAAAAAAGAAAAGAACTTGTTGAAGCTAATGAAAAAGAAGGTAACTCATTAAAAGTAAAAGAGGTTGGTCAATGGCAACCGTCATTTGATTACAATGGTAATGAGATTATTGTTCCGGGTATGCCTTTTTCAAGATTACCTGAAAGTTTACAGTTGTCTTTGGCAGAATTGTATGGTAAAAAATTAGGTTCATTAAATGCAGAAGATATTGAAAAAATAAAAAAAGAAAGATATTTAAATCCGGTTTACATATCAGTTGTAAATGATTATGTAGAAAAACGATTAGAAAGGCAAAACAAAGTATTAGGTGAGCAAGAAGTATTAATAAATCAAGCAAAAGTTGATTCTGCTAAAGATAAAAGACAAGCAGAGTTAAATTCTAGAAAAAAGGGCGGTAAAGTAAAACAAACACTTCAAGAAAAAATAGAAGAAATTGCTACGATAGATGGTAAACTTTTTCTAACAAAAAAAGAAATTGAAAAGCTTGCTGGTGAGGTAAGAAATCAAACTGGAAACCTTCCTTTTGGTTTTGAAGATGTTCGCGCTTATGTTATGAATAAAAAACGTATAGCAGACAAAAAACAAAAAAAGAAAGACACTATTCAATATGCTAAAGATTTAATTATAGAACGAGCTAAAGAAGCAGTAATTAAAAAAAATATAAAAAGACTAGGTACAAAAGGAAAGTACAATGCGTTTAGTGTTAAATCAATTGATGCAAAAACAGGTGAGAAAGAATACAAAAGAAATGATATAGTTATACCTGCTGGAATGCGGGATTTTCTTTTAAAGTATCATCCTGATTTGTTTATTTTAGAAGATGTTGAAATATTTAATTCTAAGTTATTAGTACTAATAAAACAATACAAGTTTGATATAAAATCTGCTGGAGTGGCTAATGTTCAAGAATTAAAAGATCTAGTTGAAGGGACAGAAGAAGAAGTTTTAAAGAAATTAGGAACATTAGTAAATAAATTAGAAAAAGATAAATTACTATACCCTGTTATTGTTAAAAGAATTAATGCAGCTTTAAATGAAGCAAATATTGATATAACTTTAAAAAGATTATCTGGTGCACGATTACAAAATGATGCTTCTTTGTATGGGCTTTATAGAACACCTAATAAAATAAAAGGTAAGGAAGTATTTTCTCCTAAAAAAGGTCGTTTTACTCAAAACAAAGCTCTTATAGATAATTTTGACTACACTGTTGATTCTGATATTTTGGGATTAGAACAAATGGCTGAAGTTTATTTTGCTAGTTTACTTTTAGAACCAGGAGTATTTTTACCAAGATCAGTATTTACAAGTATAGATGTCCAGGCTACAGCAGATGGTAAGTATGATTCTATGATTAGTGAAGATCCTAAAACTTGGTTATTTGGTATAAGCGAAAATGCATCCTATACAGATTTGGGAGATCAGCTAATTTCAAGTTTAGCGGGTTCATTAAACTTATCTGTTGAACAATTAAATACTTTTCTTGCAGGTCAAGGTTCTAGTGGAACTGCAGGCATAACTGAAGTTTATAATGTATTAGCGGATAATTTTACTAAAAAAAGTATAGTAGCTTATTATGGCGGTTTAATAAAAACTAACTCAAATGAATTTTTTGATGATGAAAATATGCTTGTACCAGAAGATATGCAATCTTTAGTAGAATATGTCAAATGGAGTACTACTGAAGAAGGTAAAAAATATCTAGCTGAAGAACTTTTGTCATTGGATAAGGATAAAATAGCATTTGACGAACTATATGCTGAGGAACAAACAGTGCAAGATGAAGAGGAAGAAGAGCCTACTAAAAATATTGCTTATGATTATTTTGAAAAAAATGTTGCTGATCAGTTAGTAAAAGCTAAAACAGTAGGTAAACAACTTAATATATTATGGGATTTGTTAAATAAAGAGTTAGAGGGTGATTTAAATTATGTTAAAGCATATGCAGCTTATGCTAAAGATTTAAACATGACGCAAAAACAAAGAGATGTAAGCAATGCATTAATAGATGCTCAGTTTAGTAGCGGTCTAGCAATAGGTGCTGTAATAAATTTAAATGGAGTTGCTTATATTATTAATGATTATCTTGAAGAAAATAATAAAGTACAAATATCATTACTTGAATCAGAAGAAGCAACTTTAACAGGGTATGTTGAATATTTAGAATTTGGTTCGCAAAGTTTATTGTCACAAATGACTGAAGAACTAAAAGCAGGAAGCATCTTTAATGGTCAAGTTATTGATACGGTTGTAAATACCGCAGAAATTGAGTATATTAAAGAAGCCTATTCTAATATTTTGACTAATTTCACTATGTACAATAAAGAAGCTGAATCTTTATCAGATGAACAGTTGTTAGAAGATTTAAAAACCGAATTAACTAAATGTAAATAGTATGAAGCCTTGTATTACACCCAGTAGTTTAAAATTATTTGGAACATATATTAATAGACAATTACCTAATCAATTAGAACAAAATAAAAACGTCAAGCAATTACTTGCTGATTTATTTGAATTAAGTACTGAGACTTTTAGTGATACTAGTTTGACTTTAGAAGAAAATAACGAAATTGTGTTACAGCACATGAGTATAGTTCCTCAAATTATTGTAAAACATTTAGCTGAAAATCCAACTATACAATTTAAACAAGAAGGTGTTATTAAAGAACTAGCTAATGATGTTTTGCAGTCTAGCACAGATAAGTCAGAAGAGTCTTTTGAGAGAATAATTAATAGGTTTGGTGAGATAGTTGGTAACAAAAATATTGTGATCCCAGGTAAAGAATTTGCTACAAGATTTAAAGGTGTTTCTATAGAGATATTTAAAACAAATAATCAAGAAGCAATTTGGGATGAAAAAAACGGATATGCTAAAAATCTACAAGATCCAAATAAAGCGTTTGAGTTTGCTGTATCTCGTAATTTAATTAAGTCAAATAATATAGACTTATTAAAGTTTGAACTCACCACGTTGGGTTCATTAATGGAGATGTCTGATTTTGTAAATACTACAGATATTTCTGATAAAGGCGCACCAATGTTAGTCTTAGTAAATAGCAATGGTGAGGTTGTAAAATTTAATGATTCCGGAAACATTGATGCTAATGGAAAAATACCGGGGTATAGTATTTTATTAAATTCTAAGTCTTTAAGTTATCAAACATCTAGAATAGCTCTTAGTTATCAAGAAAAAGGATTAACAGCAAATGAAGCATCTTTACAAGCTAAAGCAGATGTAAAAGATTTTATTGATTATGTAAAAGAGCAATCTAAATCTAAAGAAACTGTTTATTTAAATGTGAACATAAAAGAAAGCAGTTTAGGTTTTGTAGCATTTGATAGAAATAATATTACACCTTTATCTCAAGTTAGTAATTTAAACACACCAGATGCTAGTTTACAACAACAAAGTGATATTAATAAAGCATTTTATCCGGTACTAAAACTTAAAAACACTAACAAAACATATGTAGTTTACGCTCAATCTACTAATACATTTACTGAAGACGAGTTTAAAATATTACACTATTTGCTTACAGAAGACAATGTAATGTTTGATAATTTTAAAACTGCGCTTACTAACACATCTAGGTTAAAATTTATTGGATACTACTTACGAACTGAAAAAAATATTTTTGAGTATACTCCGGGTAAAAAAGCAACTAAAGTTAACGAAGCCGTTGATGCTAAAGTTATGTTAGGAACTGAAGTAATTTTAGCAAAAAATTTAACTATTGGTAAATTAAAAGAATGGGCTAATACAAAACACAGTAAAGAAGTTTTAAAAGAAAGAGTTGGTAATAGCAGAGTCTTAGATAGTGTAGATGACGTAACACACCTTGGACAGGTCTATAAAGGTAAAGATGGTAAAACTTATGAGCAAGTTGGTCCTAGAAGAACTTTTGCTAATCAACGTAATTTAAATATGGATGATTTAATCTTAGGTGGAAGTAAATTACCGGTTAGATTAAATGAACAAGGTGTAATAGAAACTGGAAATTCTAAAACACTAAGAGAGCAGGTTACTGAGTTTGGTTATACTAATATAGTTTTAAATGCAAACAACGAGCTTGTGGCCATGGGCTCTTTTTTAAAATTTGAAAAAGGTTTAGAGGAGTTAGATACAGAAGAGTTTGGTGTAGAGTTAATTAAATTTAAAAGTATATCTAAAAGAAATGAAAGTATAGCAGCAACTACAGCTCAAAATGAAGCAGCTTTAGAATGGTTTGAAAAAAGCCCGCTGGCTGCTATTATTAAACTTAATTTTATTGATGGCGTTAGTGAAATGGGTCCAAATTTTTTAGCCAGTTTTATTGGCAATGCTATTAACTT
>TARA_R110002167_G_scaffold64455_1_pt1 | contig 17816 bp, 20 predicted proteins | sample TARA_R110002167 | Tara Oceans TARA_R110002167 (sample SAMEA4398238) | marine metagenome | biome: Polar Biome; feature: [MES] marine water layer (ENVO:01000295) within the mesopelagic zone...; material: water (ENVO:00002006), including particulate matter (ENVO:01000060) such as...... | reverse complement strand
GCATTGGATGAAAACCCAGCATATGGTGCACGTATCGCCTTACTCAAAGGTACTTGCGTAGGTACATCTAGCTCATGCTCTATACAATTCAAATCAGCTAAACTAGAAACTTCTGTAGCCTGTCCAGCTCAGAAACGTATAAATGTTCTAAAGACTAAGGTAAGTATGATGAAAATAGCAACAGAAGATTGGGATGCATTTGACGAAGAATCAGGAACAATGGAGAAAGATATGGATATGGCTGACAATGAGGCTGATTATAATTCATACGGAAAAGAATTAGATGAGAGATATGCTTATAGAAAGAAAAATCATCCATCGGTAGTAAAAAAGGCAAACATATTTGATGAACAAGAAGAGAATAAAGACAAGGGTAGTGCATCTAACATTAAAACAAATACAAAGGGAAATCGTGCATTTAATAAAAGAAGAAAAGAAATGGGATTAGACCCAGTACCAGTGGTACAACCAAAACGAGGCCTAATTGCTGCATTAAAAAAAAAGCAAAAGATAGCAGGGGATGATTTCGATGACTTTGGCCCAATAGAATTATCCAGTTCACAAAATAGAGAAGTCAAGGGTAAATCTAAAAGCAGAAAAAGAGAGAAAGGTATGAATGATAGAGTAGATACAATATTTCGTGAAAGACGGAAAGACAAAGATATACCAGTAGAAAATGAGTCACAAAAAAGAAAAGATACTTTGTCAAGATTAAGAAAAATAACACCAAGTGGAAAAAAACTTGCTAAACTAAGACTTAAATTAGCCGCATTGGGTATGAACAACATGACCTATCAAAAATCTAAACCTGTAAAGATTCTAAAAAAGAAACACCCAGAGGTAAGAAAGGCGGCACTGGATATGGCCGACATACTTCGAAAGACTGGTACTAGTAAAGACGGTACTCACGCACATTCATCATGGATGACAAAAACAGGTGAGTTTGTTGGTGGTGGTGAGGCACATATCAATCAAGTAATGGATGCAGACCCAGAATTTCACAAGGCACAAGGTAATGTAGAGAGTGACGATATTGTTACAAACTTTGCAAAGAAACACGAACTAATCAGAGTACAATCATTTCCAACTAACAGGGCAGGTGAATCACGAACATCATTTGGTATTCATCACAAGCCATCATCTGGACAGCTAAGGTCAATGAAGTCACTTGAAGACAGTGGTGAAGTTATAGGCCACGCAACTGGGCCAGACCATCGTGCAGCAACCACAGGTGAAGGATTCAAATCAATACGTCAATCGATAGGTAAGCATTTCCCATGACCCTTGAATCATTGAAGCAACGACTGGCTACAATCACCCCACCAGGCATTAAAACTAATCATAAGGTAAACATTAACCCAGAACATGGAGCAGAGATAGCAAACGCATATGACGACATGGAGCACTCACCTAATGACCCAAACGTAAAGGCCTCATACGATGCCTTCAAGAGTGAGACCAAGGCCCAGTACGACCAGCTAATCAAGGGTGGTTTACAGGTCACCAAGCTAGGTAAAGACGAAGCAGGTTACACATCCGCAGACGAAATGCATGGAGATATTAAAAATAACAAGCTAAAATATTTTGCAAGTGAACATGGATTCGGTGCTAACTCTGAGAAATTCAAAGACCACGCTTTACTTACAGGTAGTGGAGAAATAGATTCAGACGGTAAAGAAATGCCTCATAACGACATATTTAGAATTGTACATGACATTCAAGGACATAACCTAGGTAACAAGTCTAACTTTTCACCAGAAGGAGAACATGCAGCATACCTAACTCACAAGCAACAATATTCTCCCCTTGCACGTAAGGCACTATTTACCGAGACTGCGGCACAATCAAACTGGGGTAACTTTAACGCTGCATCTGGAGCATCCAACTTGAGAAAGATAGCAGACGGTGGTAAGGAACCGCTAGACTTTGCAGAACAAAAGACAGGCCTAATACCAGACAGTATAATTAACAAGGAGCATCACTCTTGAACCCTCACAAATCAAGGAACCATAGTTCCCCTGAACATAGGGAATCAGCTAAGAAGATACTCCAAACAAGAAATCTAGCTAACAGAAGACGAGTACTTAACGCCTCTTTGCAAAAAATGGCAGTAAGATTTTCTTCATCATTCGGAGCAGACCTAGATGCCATTGATGCCTTTAAGAGAAAAGAACAATACGAAGGATGGGTAGGTAAAGGAAAGAAAAGAACCTTAAAGTTTGCAGTAGAAGGAAATGATTTGAAACTCCATGGACATACCATAGCCACACATACAGATAACGGTATTGAAGTATCCAACGCAGGATTTGATACTGGTTTAACATATTCAGCATTAAAGGAACTAGGTATTAATGCAAAGAGACTTCCAAACGGAAGGGTACAATTACACACTACAGAAGTAGACGGTATAAGTGGAGATAAGGTCATGGTACCATACAACGAGGTTAGTGACACACCTATCAGAGCAACAAAGAAAAGTGTAAAGCCAAAGAACCCAAACCGAACCGTAACTGAACAGTCTAAATTCAGACAAGATGTAGAAGGTAAATCAGAAAAGGGTGAGTTACCATTATCTTCTACTGCTATTCAACCAGATGACCAAAGAGCAATAAATGACATAACTGGTGTTAACACAAAGATACCAAAAGAATCTAGAGCTACTGATGCTCATCATATATTTGGAGTTGAATCTAATCCTAAATTAAAAAACAACCCAAACAACGGTATTATGTTAACACGTAAAGAACATAGAGAAGTTGAGACATTAAACAAGGGGTTATTGCGTAAGCAGGCCATGTTAAAGTTAGCAGCACTTACACAAAAAATAGCAACCTTTAAGCAGGATATTCTCCATAAGAACAGTATGGCAGCAAACGTATCCAACTTATCTGCAGATTCTATTATGAACAAGTTCATAGAGTTTAAGAAGAATAATGATGATTTCAAATCACTAACTGGTACATTTGACCCACTACATGGAGCCATAATAGATGCTAGAGTACCAGCAGGTGCCATGAGATTACAGAATATATTTGGTGTCAAGGGTAAATTAGCCTTTAACAGTATAACAGATACAAGACAAGGCCCAGTAACTGATTTAGACTTTATACGTTCACAACTAAAAGAGATTGAACAATCAGGAGAAGTACCATCAATAGGTGTATTCGAAGGCAGTCTAGAGGCCACTATAGCATTAATAGATAAAACTGATGATGAGATACTAGAAAATCTTCTAGAGTCACAAAGGAGTACAGCTATCATAGACCCAGATACTAGACTTAGAATAGTCGACAATGTGGCTTTTAGACAGAATTAGTAATTTTTCTAGTATAAAAGTTTATTTTTACTTATATACCAGTAATACTCTATATTATATAATGACTAATAAATCATGGAACACCGATATAGCAAAACAGGTTTTTGCAAAATTCACTAAAATTGCAGAAGACATGTTAGAACAAGCAACCGTAGCACCATCTAATGATGCTGCAGGTTCAGCAGGCCCTCAGGAAGTCGTAGATGCCCTTGAAGGTGTAGTAGCAGAATTGGAAACAATTTCAGCAGCTATCCCAGCAGAGTCATCCGCAGGCCCAGAGGAACTTGAAGCTCCAACTGTCGAAGCACCAGTGGAAGAGCCAAATACAGAAGACGAAGACCCAAGATTTGCCAAACTACAAAAACAAATGGCAGCTCAACAAGTCATCATTGATAGAAACGAGCTTGAAAAAGTAGCTAAAACTTATGCAGAATTGCATGTTGATACTAAAGTACAACAAGCAAAATATGACGAAGTTCTTTCTAGCAACGAAAAATCATCTACTTGGTTAGCAAAAATAGAAGCTATCTCAACGTTCAAAAACGAACAGGGAATAGACTCCTATAAACCAGCCCAAACAACCAGTAATTGGCTAAAACCACTTACCAAAGTTGCAAAGCAAAGTAATGGGAGAATGAGGTTATAGATATGGCATATGGCACAACAGCAGCAGGCACTATCACCAAAGAAACCAACATCTCTATTCGCAGAATCCCAGTCGCAGCATCCACCACAATTACCAAAGGACAAGTCTGTAATTCAGACACCTCAGGTAACTTAGTAACATCTACAACAGGAATCGTAGCAGAAGTTAATCACTTTGTCGCTTTAGAAACAGTCGACAACAGTTCAGGTTCTGCAGCAGATTTATACGCTCCTGTAGCATGTAGAGGCCACTATGTAACAGTAGTAGCAGGTGATGCTATCGTAGCAGGTGAGAGAGTCGTAGCAAGTGCAGGAACAGCAGGCGAAGTTAGAGCCTATGTAGCATCTACACATGCAATCGACCAAGTCGTAGGTATTTATTGGGGTAAAGAGTCAGGTACAGTAGCCACAGACGGTTCAACACCTTACGCAGAAACCTTCACAGATACAGCAGACTTTTCACCAGCAGATGCAGCAGATAACGACGTAATCGAAGTGGAGTTGCTATAGAATGGCTAACATCTTTAACGAGAAAAAGGCAGACTATAAAGGACTACAACTCTGGTTAAACCCAGTAGATAAAGTAGTTTATGCAACAGAAGGTAAACCAACTCACTCATTCAGTGAAGTTAATGCCTTCCCACTGTACGATTACAACGCACACTTTAACGGACAAAAACTCGCTAAAGACACACTCGGTCAAGATTACATCCACGATGCCTTCTTAGACGGAGAGTTTAAAGCAGTAACAGAAGACTACGTTTCTAACGTACAAGCTGGAGGCCGACAAAGAATGGCAGCTCTAAGAAGCTCAACCAATAGTGCAGTCGATATTGTAAACGTCTGGGAAACAGTCCTAGGAAAACAAGAAAGAAATTTCGCAGGAAAGAATCTCGCCAAAGAGATTGCAGTACCAAATCTATTAATTAGTATTGATACCGCAAGCAAATTTGGTGGAATGACACAACTCGATGAAGGTCAACTCGGACAACTTAAAGAGTTAACCTACACCAGAAGTACATTCGAAGCACAAAAATACGGACTCAAATTTGTCATCCACGAAGAGGCAAGATTGAAAAACGTACACAATTTGTTACAAGATTCAATCCAAGTAGCATCAAGCAAAGTAGAACAACGTCAATCATTTGATGTAATCGCTTTGGCAGATGCATCCTTGACTGGTAAAGCAGCAGCAGGAGCATGGGATACCTTTGTATCATCCACAGACCGTTCAACCGCAAACCCACTACTAGATTTAGGAATTGCAAAATTGCTAATTGAAGGTACAAGCGTAGGTGGAAGAATGGACAGAGTAGGTATGCATCCGTTAGATTTCGCCAAGTATATGGGTAATACCTTTATACGAGGCACAGCTTCAACAAAACCTTCCGAGGTTAGTTTCGAAGCAGGCACAAGAGAACTACCAGGCTTCCCAGAAGCAGGATTAGTACTCGACAATGCAATCAAACAAGGAGATGTATATTGTGTGGATACACAGAAAGAGCCAACCATCGCATTATTCCAAGGCCCACAACGCATTGGAAGTGCACACGATGAAGAGACCGGGGATGATAAATATTTCATCATCGACTATCACTTGGCATCAATCATACAAAGTTCTACGGGTAGACAGCTTACTGGGTGCACAACACCTACTGACTGGACTTAGTCCTAACGGATTAGGTTCACCCTTTAACAACTTTCTTTTTTTTTAAAAAACTTAAAATAACATGGTCACGCATAATATATTGTGTTAGGACTTTGCCATGAATGTTACTCTTCTGGGGTAACAGTATTTGTATCTGATAATACAGGTAATCCTACATGTTCTGAATGTTTAAAAAAATAGCATAGTTTATATGGGTAAACCGACATATAGTAAACATGACAAGACAATCTCTTAAAGAAGAACTAGCAACAGTAGCAGATTACCTCGTAGCAAACGATGTAAAATTACAAGTATATTCAGGCGGTACGTTTCTATCTTTCAGAAGCAACATATCAACCGTAATGATTAGTGAGCAATCCCAAGGTGGATGGAGAGTCGAGCAAAGACTCCTAACATCCAATCACACAGAAACCACCACCACGCTTAGAAACACCCACAAGGAGACCAGATATTGCAGTCATTATATCGCACTAGTATTAGAGGAAGTCAAGCAGATAGTTGAGAGTAAATGCGACTTTAATACTTATAAGTAATACTTGCATAATACCACACATGGGTAAGAAAAAACTAACAGAAGAAGATTTTTATGCACAACAAGTAATCCGAGTACAACAAGATGGAAAAGATTACATCTATGGCCTAGTACGTAGAAAATATTCAGACGATGATATTGAACAGAAAGGACCTGGTGAATACATAGGAATCGACAGGAAAGAGAGCTATCCTAAAATAACAGACAATGACCCTGCTTCTGATACATATACAGAAAGAATTGAAGACACCAACGCAGGCCCAATAGGGGTGAAACTGATTTACAAAGATGAGTTCAATACCAAAAATATTGCAAGATACCGCAAAATGACTGGTATTACATCATATGGACAAACTGAACTAATCTATAGGTTCAGACAAATCAACATCACAGCAGACAAAATAGAAGAGTTTTGGTCTGTTCCACAAGACGATGTTTACAATACATATGTATTAAAACAACAGGTAGTTAAAGTTGAAACGAATAAGTCTAACAATAGACGAAGTAACACTAAGACTTCTTGATGAATGGGTCAATTCGGACTTTGAATTGGAACATCCCAATAACAGGTCTGGTTTCCTAGTAGCTCTCATACAGAAGAATACTCCTTCTATTCCACAAGAGTAATCCCTTATTTTTCTTTAAATACTAAAACGGCATAGTAATACTAATGGCAACAGAAGCAGCACTATACTCAACCTTTACTATCGAAAGAACCACAGCCGATGCAACAGACGTAGTCTTTGGAACCTTAACTGGCCCACTATTATTTGCAGACTGTCAAGCTATCTCAGATACTAAAGACAGTACAAAATATCAAGTGATATGTACATACATAGCAGGAACAGACCAACTACTAGAATACTCCATATTCAGAAAAACATTTACCCATGGAGCAGCAGTAGAAGTAGATACAGCATTGGCAACAATCGCAGGTGTTCAAAAACAAACTTTCGTTAAGAAGGTATCTGACACCTCTACTACAACCACTTATGATATTATTGTACTACACTTGAACGCTTAGACGTTCTATTTTTTTCTTTTTATACTTTTAAAGCACATAATAATGTATGGCTCAGGCAACTACAGCAACAATTAAGACTCAACTAGTAGCAGGTTCATATCCTGAGAATACACTAGACGAACATAATGTATTTGACTTTGAACAGTATGAAGGTAGACGTAGATACCCAAGTGCAGAGATAATGACTGTACAGCCAGAAAGTACCAGTGAGACCAAAAAGTCAACTGACATAACTGTAGGCTATGAGATAAGATACTATACAAGAAACCTAGGTATACGTACCGTAGAGGTAGCAAATCAAAAATCAGTTGAGGATGTAATAATGGCCCAAATGGAAAGCATGGTTCTACAAGACCACAAAATTACCTTCGAGAGCAAGGTATGGACTAGACAACAGGTAGACAAATCCCCTAGACATCCATCATATACCGTATCAATATTAAGAATTACAGTAAGACAAATTACAACTACAACATCTGTATCAGACTCTACATTGACATTTGTTAAACTTGAAAGTACAGTTGACTCAGCTCCTGCAGCAAACTATACCTATTCCAATGTATTTGATGTAGATTTACAATCTGGATACAGTGACGTAGACGAAGGATATACGGGTAGTCATATACCTAAACATTTTGCTGGCCATATACAGGGCAGATTCATTGGTAGTATAATGGTAAAGGCAGCAGACATGGGTGATGACGGAAACAAGCTAAACAGGATGGATAAACTCACAACTCTGGGCAACAAGCCAGTATTTCAATTCATATACGTAAACCTTACATCAGACGGTTCAACCATAACCAGTACATTTGACTGTGAGGTGGAATCTACTACCATGAGATACAGTACCAACGAGGGAACAGTATTTCGCATAATAGGTAAGCTTATAACAGATGTTGCCGTAGTTATTACATAGAGGATAGAACTAAGTTATAACTAATACACACCAAGAACATCTGGTTCAACAGGAAGGCTTAGCAAGGGTCATAATATGTGTACCTTCATTGATGAGAAAGAGATTTCTCATTCCTCAACTTTAATCTTTAAATACTGATTTCGCACTTTAAATAGTATGACTGACTTTGATGTAGGAGCAGAAGTTAATGCAAAAGAATTTCACGTATACGTAGGTGCCAATGATGCCGATGGTGTTTATGCAGTAGGTACAGAAGAATGGAAGATTTTACAAAATGCACGAGTTTCAATGTCACATCCTATTTTTAGAGAACCAACTACCTCAGGTGGAGTGGTTACATTTACAGGTGCTCCAGACCATAATATTTCAGGTACCATGATATTCACCAGAGATGCATGGAATACATCAACATTTGGACTAGAAGATTTACTTACAGTTACAAGTGGTGAAGTACCAAAAAAGAACTGGACAATAAAATTTGTAGATGTCAATGGTACAAGTACTAACTCATGGTTAACATTCCCTAATTGTAAATTATCCGTAGTCGATATTTCTAAATCTGTAGAAGGTGGAGTTAAAGTCGATATTACAATAGTCTGTCCAACAGACCCAAAGACAACGAGTAGTTGAGATGTCTAATGTCACTCGACTTAACTAAACAGAGATTAACATCAGCCACAGAAAGAGTTGAACGTTACATAGATGATAATATTATAGTATGGGCCACAGAGACCGTCTTACTTCCAGCACAATCTAACTTGGAAACATCAATAAGTCAAAGAGCAGCACAGGCTTTATCATTGGAAAAAACAGGCTTTATGAAATTTGACCTTGTATGGGATTTGAGAGGAGATAACGGAGAACCGTTACATTTCTTCCTAGAGTTTGGTACAAGACCACACGTTATCAAAGCAAAGGGTAAAGAACATGGTGGAGCAGATGCTTTACACTGGACTGGCCCAAGTGGTGAAGGTGTATTCGCAAAAATAGTTAATCACCCAGGCAGTAAGAAACATGTTGGTTTAATCCAAAGAATAAAGGAAGAACGTATTCCAGCACTAGAGGCAAAGATAATATCAGAGACACAAAACAAAATGGAGACTGATTCAATATGAGTGTTCAAGGAGACAATCTTAAAATCCCAATAGAGATAAAGACAGAAGACCTTAATGAAATTCGTAAGTTAATTAACGAGATAACAGAAGCCGAGACAGACCTTAAAAGTATTAAACCACGTAAAGGTAGGGGTAAGGGTGACGATTCAAGTAGAAGTGCTTTCACACAACAAGACGATGCTCAAGGTGGTATCTTTGGCGGTCAAACAGGTTCAGCAGTACCAACTCAAGGAAGGGATAAATCCTCAAAGACACCAGTACAGAAAGAAAATCAGTTTGCTAAAATGCAACAAGACGTAGCAGACCAAGGACAAAAACTAAGCGGATTGGAGAACATTAAAGGCGGTATAGGTTCAGCATCACAAACAATAGGATTTGCATCTTTAATTGGTCAAGGTAATGGTGCAGGTATAGCTAGTAAATTAGGTTCTATAGCAAGTAAAGCTTTCTTACCATTAGCACTTATAACATCCGTAGTTGAAATTGCAAATACTGTATTACAAGCAGCCTTAGCACCCGGTGGAAAATTGGATAGAAGATTCAGAAGAGAGGCCAAGATGGAATCTGCAAACCTTACAAACCTCAAAGAAAAGGCAGAATTTACAAACGGTAGAAGAATCATAAGAGTTACTACCATAGGTGGACAAAGAGGTACAGGTTCACAGGCCAGAAGTAACTTGGACTATATCAAAAACGGTGTAGATGTATATGATATAAATGGTGTATTAAACAAAGGTATAGGAGCAGGTACAATATGACCTCATATATTTGGAGAAACACAGCAGGTGACGAGAACGGTTCTACTAAACAAGGTACAAGAACTGCAGCAGGAAGTGATGTAATTACGTTTGATGCAGAAAATGTATCAGACGGTAGATACATACATCAAACAGACTTGGCCCTAGTAATAGCAATAGGTGAGAATGAGAAACCACAAGGCAATACAAACGAACTGCAAGACGTAGGAGTTGACTCTGTTACATGGACTATAACAGGTTCAGTATCATCACCAACAACAAACGGTATTTTCCAAACTGTAAAGGAATGGATATTTGATGGTAAAACAGATGCCGTATACACCAAAGGTAGATTCGGACTTGAACTAGATGATGTTACGGCCTACAACCTAATACCAACAGGTACTGGAGCCTCAACTGAACAGCCAAGAGGTTACATCATATCAAACTGGACATGGGTAAGAGCAGGTGAGACAACAGGTAAGGCAGAATTTGTTGCAACCCTAAGATTCAACGGTGACGAAGGAGTAAACACAACATCCCCTAAATATAGCTGGACTGTGAATCACTAGATGCCTAACAACTGGACAGTGGCCATTACCCACTATGACATCAATACTGCTACAGAAACTGTAATTACTGAAAACTTTATCTCACTACCAAAGGCAACAGATACTGGTACCGAAGAGATAAACTCAGCTACACTGGTACTATCCGCACCAGAAGGAAAGTTTATCACTACTTCACCAATAATAGACGAGTTTGATAGAATTAGAATTAGTATACTTGATGGTGGTGTGGCCAACGAATATAACAAGGTATTTGATATTATAAAAATTACACCTAGCTGGACAAAATCAGAAGGTGTAAGGTTAACATTATTTCTTCAAGGTTTGGAACATCACTTACAAAAAATCAACTATATAAAACCTCATTTCTATGAAGGTGCTAAAGAAGTAGTGGATGATATAGCCAATTCCTATAACAACAGTAAAGGTACAAAGCAACCAACACTATTAAACGTTTCAAACGAACTTCCTACTGCCAACTATGCAAAGAATAACTATGATTATGCGGTAAACCAAGACACATGTCATAACAGAATGGTATCTACAGTTGACAAGTTAGGTGGTTCAGTATCTACAGGTGGTGCATTGGATTTCTATGACATTAGGTTTACAAACTCTGCAGCAAACTTTACCACACTAGCACTTAACGTATTCTCAAGCGGTTCACCAACGGATGGAAGTGAGGTAACATTAAGCGAGTCAACATCAGTAAACGTAGGTGAATCAGAGTCTGGAATAGATTCTCAAACAGGTAGTGTAATTCACTCATGGGGTGCAGTTGATTCAGGTTCATTACCAATTCAATTTTCACAATTCAGGTCAGGTCAAAGAAGATTCAACCTATATCCTTTATGGAATAATTCAGTAGTATATGCAGTTAATTCTATAGTTCAAAATGGTGCAACTGTATACAAATGTATTTTAGCATCAACTAACAATGAGCCACCTAATTCAACATACTGGACAGTACGAACAGCCAATGATGACTTTGGTAGTATTGTATATTCACCTTGGACAGACGGAGCTGCTGGAGCATGGAAGGATGGCGGTATAGACCCAAATGATAATGATTCAAGTGGAGAGATAGGTCAAGGATTCTTTGATGGAAATATTATAGTTCAGGATACTCAGGAAAACTGGTTCAGAACAATAGCAGATGTCAGGGTATCTGAATCTTTACCAGAACCAAGTGACATATCAGGTAGTGCTACCCTAAAGAAATACTTGTATAATAATACACACTTTTACAGAGGATTTAGAGTTTTACTTGATGACAACACAGACCCAGCAGGAGCATGGGCAGGAAATGATACCAACGGTAAATTATTTAAACAGGCCATAGTAGAATGTGTTACAGCAGGTACAGAGGCTACGGCAGTATGGCGTGTTGTATATGAAAGAATTACGGACAAACTAGTATGTACCGTAAGAGATGAAGGTATAACATATCACTATTCCACTGGTGCACGTACATGGACAGCAGGTTCAATGAATACAGACGGAGACCATTTACACCCATATACATCACTAACAAATGTAGCAGGATTTCCAAACGCAGGTGACAGTACTTATTCAAATAATACAGATACTGCAATAATGGTAAGATATGATTATTCGTCTTTGGCAGGCCCACCACTTTTAGGTGTAGGTAGAACTGCAACACAAGACCATATGTTAGGTGCATGGCTAAACTTTACATATCCATTTCCAGCAGCAACAATTAATGGTGGTGGTGGAGTTGGTTCCATATACGGGGGGTCACATCTAGCTGGAGATGTGGTATGTGAACCAGCAACATTTGACCCACAGAATATGCACCTCACACATGACGGATTTAGAGGATTCAATAATGGATTATCATCAGAAGACTTTGGCCAAGTGTCAAGTCTGGACTTTAATATGAAATTACAATATCAGGCTAAAACAATATTAGAACTCACATGGGCTGGGGATGGCACACAAGATGCAGAGGCAGCAAACTTTGTAATGACATGTTTTCTAGTTGATACTGAGGACAATGTTGTATCTCAAGACTTTACACTTGCATTTAACAATCAATGGGATGAGTACAAATTACCAATAGGTGGGTTTAATATATACAGAGGAAGAAAGCCAAACGACAGTCTTATTACTACAATTATACCACCTAAAGAATTGGAAATATCTAACATATTCAGATGGAGAAACATCAAACATATAATCATTCAGACCAAGGAGAGTTATGACGAAGAAGGTAGGTACAGACAGACAGAAGCTGGTGGAAACAGATACTTGAACGCACCAACATTTAGTGGTGGGCCTGAATATTTAAAAACAGACAGAAGAATCGACCTTTACATTGATGCTCTACACTGGACTAAACCATTACTAGTTAATACTGGTGGAGATACTACCAGATGTCTAGAAGGTGAGTTTTTGGAAAGACCAGAGATAACGGATTATTACCAACTCAAAAACGATGCCAACGCAGAGTTGGAGAAAAGAAAGTTCAGACATGTAGAGTTTGACATCACTACAACAGGTAAGGCCGATATTAAATTTGGTGACTATTTCCTATACGAGAACTCAAACCTTATACCAGACGAGTTCGAAACAAGTAGTGGGAACAACATAATAAAATTGGTAGCTAAACACATAGAGTATTCAATAACCAAGCCAGTAGACGGCAAGGGTGGATACTTGAGAAGAATATTGGGAGTCAGGAGATTCACATGAGCAGCAGAGCATCTAGACGTAACGACACTACTGATGTCATTAAGAAAATTCAAAACGATAATAAAAGAAATCAAGGTTTGTCTAGACAGGCCTACAGTGGACTAGCAAGTGCAGAGTACGGTGATAATACATCTTCTTCTTCTGGTGGGTCTGGAACTACTTCTGGTACTAGTGGATGGACAGGTAACGCAACCACAGATTTAAACATGAATACGTTTGATGTTATAAGTGTAGATAGATTATCATTTGTTAAGGATTCTGGTGTTGGTACTAATGCAAATACACCACAAATCTATATTAGTAGTGCTGCTAGTGATATGGTTTTTAATCATGATGCAAATGATTTCACTTGGAAACATACAAACGTAACAAGTATGACTGAGTCTACAACAACATTAAAGAAAGAATCTACTATTTCACCAAGTTTTGTATTGTATAATTCTAGAACAGCAGCAGTAGGTACGGCAGCCAATATATATTTTGATGCTAAAGAAACCACAACAGGTAATGTATCTATGGGTTACATAACAGCCGAAACACAAGATGCAACCGTCAATGGTTCAGGTTCATTACATTTAGGTGTTAGAGAATCTGGTGCTGCTACAAATTATATAGAACTTAATGAAGCAGATGACAATAATATAAGAATACACAGGTCATTAATTATGAATACAAGTACAATATTTTTGGACACTGATAATGATACATACATTGAAAGTCAAACAGACGACCAATTAAAAATATATTCAGGTGGAACAAATGTGATAAACATTAAACCTACTGTGGTTCTTGTTACTCAAAACATAGATATGCTTGGTGCAAAAGTAACTGGATTGGCCACACCAACTGCAACTACAGATGCAGCAAACAAGGCATATGTAGATTCAGTTGGTGGTGGTTCAACATCATTCATAGGATTTACAGGTGATGACATATTGGACATGGCCACGTATGACATAGAGAGGGTAGGCCAAATAGAGTTTAACACTACTAGTCACTACATAAAATCAAACTCGGTAGGATTCGAGTATCGTGTTCCAGTTGGAGATACGCATGAGTTTTTCATCAACGGTGTATCAGAGTTACTGATAGAAAGTGATGGCACTACATTGGGTGGTGATTTAGATTTGGCAACTAATGATATTCAAAACGTAGACCAGTTAAACTTTGAGGTTACAGGACAAAGACTAAACAGTACTACATCATCAATACAGTACGAGGTACCGTCAGGAGACTCACATAAGTTTTTAGTAAGTTCTACAACAGAAATGACAGTAGCAGTAGGAGCAGTTACAGTTACAAATGACCTTACGGTTACAGATAATACTACTCTTGGTACATACGGTGGGGGTCACGAAACCAATGTCAATGGTAAAATAGACTTTAGAGAAAATTACAGTGCTACAAATCAAACTGCCTCGGACTCGGATGGATATATCGACATACTTGTAGGTGGAGTGGCCAAGAAACTGTACTACTACTAATAGCTATCTTTATTAGTATTACTTGTGTAAAGATAACATGAGATATGATATAACAGAACCAGAACAAAGATTTTCGGTTGTATTCGCAGGACTAGGAACATTAGTACTGGGTACATTTGAACAATATGAGTCTGAGAAAAAACAACTTATAGAGGCTGTCAAAAAAGAGATAGCAAAAAACGAAGAACTTCAATCTCGCCTAGATAAAGCCCTAGGAGAGAAAATCTAATGCAAATCATAGGAATTTACAGTAAGGAGTACGAGTGTTCCAAGTGTAAAGCAAAGATTAACTATGGTGGAGCAAGTGTAGATGGTAAAGAAGCTATCACAAAAGACGGACAACCATTCAATAAAGTGTTTGGTAAGGGTAGTAACAAAATTTCCGTAGCAGTTGATGCAGGTACAAAAACACAACATGGTTGTTTTGCAGCTATGGTCAAAAAAGACTATGAAGCAGCAACAGGTGTAATACAAGTTGAAAGACCTGTAGTAAACGGCATGCCAGATGTTTCAAAAGGTAACTTGACATCTAGAACAGACTACACAGCAGAGTTCTTGGAAGAATGGAATAACATCTACGTAAGAGCACAACCACTAATAGCAAAACATTGTGGAGAAGGTGCAAGCGTAAAAGACAAACACATAGCAACTTGTGGACTAATACACGATTACTTTAACAGTAAGAATTAGATAATCTGTATCGACACTTTTTTATATTATACTAGCATTATTACTGTATGGAAGAATTTAAACTAACCGACTTGGAAAAAGTTGGCCCAACAACCCTTATAAAATTGAACAAAGCTGGTATTTTTTCACCACTAGATGTTGTCATTAGAGGTGCCAAAGAATTTGAAAGAGTAAGTGGACTGTCAAGTGATATGTGCGGTAAACATCTGGTTACCATGAAGAGACTACTAGCAGAAGCAGGTAACGACATTGAAGTTAAAGACCTTAAACAACTTCGTGCACTTAGACAAAGACAAGTCAGGGTTCCAATGAAAGTAGAGGAACTTGACGAGATGTTAAAAGGTGGTATAGAGACACAATCACTATACGAGATATACGGAGATGAGGGATGTGGTAAAACACAATTCTCACTAACTGCCATGGCAGAGATGCTAGGTGAAGGACATGGGGTGCTAATGCTAGATTGCGAGGGTACATTTGATGAAGAACGATTCGAAGAGATATGTACCACAAGAAACCTCAAATTTGACGATGAGAAACTTGGATATCACATGTATGGAGATGCATCTGATTTACTAAGGGGTATTCAAAACATGACAGAAGAACTCTTAGAGAGAGATATTCGATTCGTAGTCATAGATGGATTAGTGGGCCTATTAAGAATGGCCAACAAGGGTAGGGGAGAGTTAGCAGATAGACAGCAAGAACTTAAAGACTATCTAAAGTACTTGCGTAACTGGAGCATACTCTTCAACATAGGAGTAATCATCACAAATCAGGTTACTGCAAATCCCGACCCCTTTGGAGCCAAAACCAAACCTATAGGCGGCCACGTACTTGGTCACTATGTCAAGTATATCATGCAAATATCAAAAGGCATGAAGAACAACCGTACAGTTAGAATGATTAAATCACCAAAGTCACCAGCAGGAGACTATGGATGCTTTGTCAACGAGGAAGGACTATCATCATTCGAGAACCTAACCAAGAAGATGAAAGAGGATAGAATGAAACTGGTAGGTGTAGAAAACACGCAGGCCCTAATCAAAAAGGATTTACTCCTTGATTAGTTCCATTCTTGCTTTCGTATTGATAGCAACAGTACTATGTATGTTGGTGTTTGTAAAATGAGTAAATCATATGCAAAACATCGAATGAGAGAGAACAGAAACAACCAGTACAGACCAGAACAACAGGTTATGTGCAGAGAGATAGCTAGAGAATTTCCTGAATACTCTGTACTTATGGAAATAATCGTACAGTATAAAGACGAGCAAGACAACATCAAACACGCCATAGGTGACATAGTAATTGATGAGTTAGGTATCTACTACAGACTTAACGGAGAGATACACAACAGCAACAGAGCAGAAGAAAAAGATTGGGAACAAAAATTATATCTTGAAGAACTAGGATGGTTAGTCATAGATGTAACTACTTATGATGAATAGGATGTATAAGGTGTTTCATATATTATATAATAATATAATTATATTATCTTGAATAGTGCTGTTTAAATATCTCAGTGACGTATAAGACATATGAGTAATTGTTTTACATCACCAGATGATTGGAAGTGCTTCGAAGAACTTTGTTCAAAATATCCTCGAAATATCGGAAAGTCAAAAATATTTAGAATGGCTGTAGAAGCACAGTTAAAGGCAAAAAATAGAAATTCAAACCAGTCAATAGAAGACTATGCAGATGACTCATATTCAGTAAACTTGGACTCAGACAAGTCATTATGGATATCAACATTGAAGACTATGTCACCAGACGAAGTAAGAACTTTACTAAATCTGTTAGAAGTTAGAACTGCACTAGTAGCAGCAGCATACAGGAGCACTCAATGAAGACAGAGTCAGCATGGTCAGACTGGATATCTGAGAAAATACAATCAGAACAACCAGAAAAACTACACGCACTAAGACCAAAACACACATACATATACACAGTGGATGATGAATCTTTGGAACTACTAAAAGAGTTTCCAGACAAAATCGAGGCAATCATCAGAAGAGGTATATGTCAAGGAATAAGACAACACTGGGGTAAATGGAAGGTAAGAGACTTGCCAACTGAAAAAGAGAGAACACAAGCCCTATCTATAGCAAACATGGGTGGCTTTAACGACACTGATGCATGGAATAGATTGACTATCAAACTGCTATTCACTCCAACAGTACAGATGTGTGAAGTGGGCCCAGAGATAGAGGGGGAATCAATGGTAGTAGATGGAAGAATCATAGCAGCATCAGCTAAAATAGGATACATACAGGAAGCACTTGTATACTGTACAACCGATGCATGTGACACAGATAGAAAGGTATTCTGTTCAACAACACTACGATTGAAGATACCAAAATGCCCAGAGTGTGGAGTAAAGATGCAGTTGAGAGAG
>TARA_R110002167_G_scaffold134051_17_pt1 | contig 17817 bp, 22 predicted proteins | sample TARA_R110002167 | Tara Oceans TARA_R110002167 (sample SAMEA4398238) | marine metagenome | biome: Polar Biome; feature: [MES] marine water layer (ENVO:01000295) within the mesopelagic zone...; material: water (ENVO:00002006), including particulate matter (ENVO:01000060) such... | reverse complement strand
GCCAAAAAAACAGGTATTTCTTTGGAAAAGCCACATTTTGGAACGGTTAAAAACCCAATTCAAATGATGATGGCGGAACATGAAACCGAAGGCGACCGATTCAGCAGAATTGATGAATTGAGCAATAATTATAACCCGCCGGAAGATGCTTGCAACACATATCGGGTGGCCTTTTCATTGCTACAGGAATTCGAGGAAGACCTGCACAGGCATATCCATCTTGAAAACAACATACTGTTCCCGAAAGCAGAGATTTTGGAAAAACAACTGGCAGAACTTCATTGAAACATGATTGGCAAATGAAGACTACTCCCATAAAACGCAATAAAGCCTTACAAGGCGTGAGCCGTGAACATCATCACGGACTACTCTTATGTTGGAAAATTCGAAAAGGGTTTTCAAAAGGCATCAAGCCAGAAAGAATAAAGCGCTATGCGGATTGGTATTACAAGATTCATTTGATGCCTCATTTCGAAGTAGAGGAAAAATATTTATTCCCCATTCTAGGCAACGAAAATGAATTGGTCAAAAAAGCAATTTCCGAGCACAAAAGGCTGGGTCGACTTTTTAAGGATACAGAAGATGTGACAAAATCCTTAAGCCTGATCGAAGAAGAACTGGAAAAACACATCCGGTTCGAGGAACAGGTGCTTTTTAATGAAATACAAGAAGTCGCTAGCGAAGTACAATTAGAAATAATTTCAAAAATGCATACCGATGAAAAATTCAATGACAATACCGATGACCCATTCTGGATCTAAAAAAAGAATGAATCCACTCTCTAGGCTATACCGCAGTTTGTTGACCGAATTCAAAAGGGTACAAACGGGCTATGCCGCAATTGCGATTATAGCCCAAAGCTGCATCGGTTCTGTAGCCGCAATGATGTTGCTTATGAACGATTTGCCGACGCGTACAAAAATGGTGTTGCTTTTTCTGGAAATCATCTTTTGTATGTCCTATAATGCTGCGGTATTGGCGCAACTGAAGGCGAGGTTCATCTTTAACCTATTGATCATAAGTGTGGTGTTCAGTTCTGGGGTTATTATTGCAAATTTAATTTAAACCACTACGAAAGAAGGTTCTGAAAACCCAATGTTATGGCCACTGAACATTATAGCCTTACCTACTACGATGGGTTCGACCAACAATGCCACGCGCATTTTACGGTCAACGAATACCATAATCTCATGGAGCTACTCTTCGATAAATACGTCGAGGAATGGGGCGATTGCAAAGGCAGGGCCTGGTGTGGCACTTGCCATATTCACATTATCGAGGGTTCGATTACCGAAAAAATGGATGCGGATGAACAGCATACCCTTTCGAATGGCAGGGATTACGGATCCCAAAGCCGCTTGGCCTGTCAGATTCCCGTAACCGCCCAATTAGACGGTATCGTTTTTAGGATAGTCACCGATATATAGCATATACACAGTTTTTTTATCACATAAAAGAACTTGCGGGTTTGCATGGTATATTCGTTCTGATACGTAAAGCACACATGCTACAGCGACAATTTTTTTCGGAAAAATAATTCGGCGGACTATTGTAACTTGCTGGATGAACGGTTATTGAACCAAAATATCCTTTTGGATTGCCCTGAATATTTTGGAAAGGTCATCGAATAGGCCGAATATTTATGGGGAATTTTAAAACCATCGTTTTTTAGCTTAATTTTTCCATACCGCCTAACGACCGATACTGATGATTTTAGCAAATAATTTGGAAGGGTTGAACAAATGGTACGGCAGTATACATGCCGAAAACAATTGGGCACGAATTCAGATACTGACCCAAATCGAATTCGCCTTGGGCTTGACCTTTGTGCCCGAACCCTTCGACGCCACCAAGGCTCCGGGAGGCAATGTCTGTATGGCCCATAGTCCCGAGGTCCGTAATGAGTACAAAATAACTTTTGGGCCAATAGAGCTACTCGACTATATCTATGCCGTATTGCATTCAATTCGCTTCCGCGAAAAGTTCAAGCAGCACTTAAAAATAGATTTTTCAAAAGTCCCTTCTCCCAAGGAAACCGAAACTTTTTGGCAAATGGTCTTTTTAGGAGGAGGGTTGCGCCAACTACATCTGTTGGAATTTCCCAAAGGGGAGGAATACTGTGCCAGCTACCCTATAGAAGGCGATAACACTATTACCCGACAATTTACTGAGACCAGTCCGGGGTTTGAACCAGACGATTCCACCTTTGCGGGGGATCAGGGAGATGTTCGTGGGGAATCCCCAATAGTGTTTGGCAAGGTGTGGATCAATGACAAACAATATTTCGATAGGATATCACAAAAGGTATGGGAATGTTATATCGGCCACTACCAGCCCGCACAAAAATGGTTGAAGGATCATAGGGGCATAACCCTAAGTTATGAGGATATTCTGCACTACCAAAAAATTTGTGCCGCCTTGAACGAAACGCAGCGGTTGATACGAGAAATCGATGCTTTTGAAATTGGATGATCAAAATCGTTCTCTTGTGGCTTTCCGTTATTTGGTAGAAGGGGCTAACGAAACCGGAAGTTCGAACACTTCCAATTCAAAATACGGCAAAGCGGCCAGAAGGTGGTCAAAGATATCGGCCATGACGTATTCATAATTTTCCCACCGCTTATCTGCACTAAAGGCATAGATTTCCAAGGGAATGCCCTGTGGTGTCGGTTCCAATTGACGTACCATCAAGGTCATGGTCTTGCTGATTGCGGCATGATTTTCAAGATATGTAGCGACATATTTACGAAACACACCGAAATTGGTCAGGTTCCTTCCATTTATGGGAAGGGTCTTATCCGCTTTCTGTTGGGAATTATTTGTATTGATTTCCCCGGTTCTAGTTTCGAGGTATTTAGTAATCAGTTGTACTTTTTTTAGTGCTGTCACATCTTCGTCGGATAGAAAACGAATGCTTTTTTGACTGATGATCAATGCCCTTTTGATACGCCTTCCACCGGAAACCTGCATGCCCCGCCAATTCTTGAACGAATCGGAAATCAGCCCATAAGTGGGGATGGTGGTTATGGTCTTGTCGAAATTCTGCACTTTGACCGTGGCCAAGGTAATCTCGATGACATCGCCATCGGCCCCGTATTTATCAAAGGTGATCCAATCGCCGATACGCACCATGTCGTTAATGCTGACTTGAATGCTCGCCACCAAACCTAAAATGGAATCTTTAAAAATCAATAGAATAATTGCGGAGCCCGCACCAAGGGCAGTAAAAAATTTCCAAATTTCAACCCCCGAAATGATGGCGAATATGGTCAAAATACCCACTACCCAAGCGAAGATCATAAAGACCTGAATATAACTGTCCATCGGCTTATCCCGAAACCTTGGTTTTGTCTTCAGATAATCGTTAGTACTTCTGAACAATCTTTTGACCACTGTAATCGACAAAACCACGAACAATATCTGTAGTATTTTCAGGGCAATGCCGCCAGCATAATCAAAATCGACAAAAACAAATGGTAGAAACTCGAATAAGAGCATCGTTGGAAAAATATGGGCAACATAGCGTGGTACGTTGTGCGCCACTAAAAAATTATCGAAATTGGTCTTTGATTTCTTCGCGACCCTAACGGATACCGAACGTAGTATTTTCCTAAGTAAAAGATCGAGCAGCCCTGCCAAGACCAGAGCTACCGCCAACAACGTCAAGAGGTTGAGGTAGGATGCGAGATTTTCGCCCATACCGGTCTTTAGAAGATAATTATAGAGTAGGCGTGAGAGTCCGTCTTGCATGAACTGAATATTAGTATATTTTGCGTGCAGAAAACGGTGCAAAGATACGGCTCTTAAATTATACTAATGCTTTACTCCGGTCGTAAAAAATAGCCCTTGGGATCCAAAGCGCGATATCGATGTGCCTTTAAAAAAAATGCTGTCGAATTCGGTTTGATGAGTCATCCATGTAATGCCAATACCGGAACATCTTTAAAATAACCCAATTTGCCCAAGGTCGGTTTGCCAAACCCCAACCGTTCCCAAAAGGAGGGTTTCCTATCGATATAACTGATCATGTTACTTTGCCGGATCTCCACAAAACAGCTTAGGGCGGTCGCCATTTTCACGTTGTGCAATATATTGAAACTATGTTCTACTCCTTTGAGGTGATTCCTTAGCCGCATTTTGTTCTCTTTCTGTTTTGGGCTTAGGTCACCGTTCTCGGCCAGGCTCAAAATCTGTATACTCGCCTTGCTCAACTTCGCGATTTCGACGAGGTGGTTGACTTCCGAAGCTTGAAAGTCGGTCTTGAAGTTCGTGGCCAAAACGATTTCTTGAGGGCGCTCGAAGCTTATATTTTTTGGGATGACCAATACGGGACACTTGCGCACAACTTCGATAACCTCCAGGGTATTTTTGCCGTATTGGCCTTCCCGTTCGTTGGTCATACCCTTGGCACCCATGACAATGGTATCGATTTTCAATTCTTCGACCGCGTTTTTTACTGCATCTAAAAACTGCTCAGAACGGGAAAGCACATGAAATTTATGCAACGGGTTCGCATTCTCGAACATCAAACATATCATAATCTTGCCCAATTCTTTTTTTGAACGGTTTTCCGATAGTTTGTTGAACGCTTCGTCTGGATCTAGACGGTTCAGGTTTTCCAGGCCGTAGGAATACTTTGTATAGGTGTTCATGATGTAAAAATCACAAGCTTCGCTTTCAAACAGCTTCATCGCATATTGAATGGCATTCCATGAATATTTTGAAAAATCGGTGGGTAATAGAATCTTTTTTCCCATGCTATTGAATTTTAGATTGCTGTCACTTTTTCTAATTCTATGATCTCTTTGTTATATTCCTTACTCTCATTCTTTGATCAATAATCTCTTTTCTATATCTATTTTTTTTTGACTGTCAACACGATCTTGGACAATACCTTCGATTTCAGCATTCTATATTTTTCGAGATGCTCCCTGTATGTATTGCGATGCCTTTCGTGATTGTTTAGATAGTAGGCATCACATTCGGTAGTATCGCATTCCATGGCATTGCGTATGCTGTTCTCATACCGGTACAAGTTGCCGAGGCGTAAGGTATTTTCCCTACGGATGGCATGTAATTGACCATACAGGTCTGAACTGTGCAGTATTCGGTTTTCGATATCCATCAGCTGTTCCAGCTCCTCGTTTATGTATTCGAGGTCATTTGTCCAATTGCCGACCTCCGTCCGGTCTTTTTTTACCATGATCTTGTTATCGGATTCATGGGGATAAAACGGCTTTGTCAAGCTCATAACACAGTGTTTATATTGATATGTTTTTTCTCTTGCTTCACTTTTTCAATGGTTAGTTTTTGCTCGCCTGAAGGAAACTCCCATACTAGTGAATCGCCTTCGGCATAGCCCATGACTGCTGCTCCCATAGGGGTCAATAACGAAATTTTATCGTTTTTGACATCGCGTTCCTTGGGCACTACCAATTGAAATTTTTTGTACCAACCGTGTTCCGACGCGATAGTTACCATCGAATTGAGTCGAACGACATCCTCGGGCATATCGGCTTCGTCGCATATTCTCGCGGACTTCATTTCCTTTGACAAGTTACCGACGGATTTCCGTAAGGTGCTGTCATGATGGTAGCCCGATAAGTTCAGCATCCGCTTAAGGATGACGTACTCTTTTTTTTCTATAACAAGACTTCCGTGTTTCATTGTTTTGGTCTTATATTTTTTAAGTATTTCCCATTTTCAAGGAAAAATTCCCCGTTGTACATAAGCCTCCTCCAAGCGTTCGATGGCGATAATAAAGGCGGCGGTTCGCATATCCACTTTTCGGCTTTTTGAGGTTTGCATCACTTTAGAAAAAGAGTCTTTCAATTTCTTTTCGAGTTTTGACATGACCTCGTCCAACTGCCAGATTTCGCCATTGCGGTTTTGCAACCATTCGAAATAACTGCCGATTACACCACCAGAATTACAAAGGATATCGGGAATGATATCGATACCTTTTTTCAACATAATTTCTTCGGCTTCTACATCGGTAGGGCCATTGGCACCTTCTGCGATCAGATACGCTTTTATACGCGGTGCGTTCTCGGCCGTAATTTGGTTGCCCAAGGCTGCGGGAATGATAATATCACAATCCAAACCGAAAAAATCGGTATTGTCGATAGATATGGCATCGCTAAAACCTAAAATGCTTCCTTTGTTCGCTTGGGTAAACGCCAGAAGTTTTTCTACCGAGATTCCATTTTCGTTTACGATACTTCCGTATGCATCCTGTACCGCAGACATTATGGCGCCTTCTTTTTCCAAAAAATGGGCAGCCCAATAACCGACATTGCCAAAACCTTGTACGATGAATTTTTTATCTTTCAGGTCGACTTTTTTGTTTTCCGCCCAAAGTTTAATGGTCAGGAAAACGCCATAGCCCGTAGCCCTATCGCGACCTTCAGAGCCTCCTGCGCCAAGCGGTTTTCCTGTAACCACGTGCATGTTGGTCGAGCGTTCTGCAGGCGATTTCGTAGACATATAGGTATCCAAAATCCAAGCCATCGTTTGCGGATTGGTATTTACGTCCGGAGCCGGAATATCCAACTCTGGCCCTATGTTATCGCCCAGGGCATAGGTAAACCTGCGGGTTATTCGCTCTAATTCGGCTTGTGAATATTTTGTTGGATCCAACTGAATTCCTCCTTTAGCACCTCCATAAGGCAGACCCGCCAAGGAAGTTTTCCAGGTCATCCACATGGCCAAGGCGCGCGCGGCATCGATATCTACCGTTGGGTGGTATCGAAGTCCGCCTTTGTATGGTCCTAGGGCATTGTTGTGCTGTACGCGATAGCCCGTGAATATTTCGATTTCGCCATTATCCATCCGGACCGGAAAATGCACCACGAATTCATTGTTGGTTACTTCCAATATTTTTCGGATGTTGACATTCAGGTCAATGATGTCGGCAGCGTTGTCGAACTGGCGCATCACATTATCCAACATTCCTTGTTTAGGCCGTTTTTTTGGTGTTGCAAATTTCGTTGTCATTATTTTTTAGTTTAATACGAGTTCTTGTGATTCATTTTTTTGTTGGGCTGCCCTTCCCTTTTCAGCGGATTGTACAGGGGGGTAATCCTTGTTTTCGTCCAAGTAATGTGCATATTCACTACAAGAGTTAATATTGCTCATATCGGTGGTTAACGAGCAATAAAGGGCATGACTACAAGTTGAGCATATACTCCGGCTATAATTTTTCATCTTTTTTATGGATAATTCGTTGTTTCAAAAACCATATATGTGAGCACCTTATCAGGGTATGACTTGCATTGTTTTTACAGGATAGAAAATCAAGAACAACATGCTGACCCCGATGATGATTAAAAAAGCGACTTCAAGTTTCGATAGTAGAATATTCATGCCAAGCGATTTGATTGATAGCTGTGTCAGTTGCGCACTTTCTGATAGTTGAATTGCGGCCAGACCGTTTAAGTCCTGTTCAATTTCTTGTAGCGTCTGTAATACCTTTTTCGAGGATGCCTTATTAAATGCTATGGGATTTTGTTGCATTTCATGCTCTAACCCCGTTAAAAAGGAGTAGTGAATTTTTAGGTTATTTAGAAGTTTAGCTTCCTCCTGGGTTAACTTTGTATGCTTGAAAACGACCAACAAAGCATCGATTGTCCCATTTTCCGATGTATTGATCGTAGGGGATTCATGTTGCATAAAACGCAGCTTCTTTTCATGAAAAAAATTATTTAGCTGATAAATAATGTCTTGCACTACGACCCTGTCTTTGTATACCGAATTGACCGTTGTCTGAATTATGGAGTAATGCCGTTGGTCCAATCGATTCGATCCCAAGACCAGTAAAAATGCTAGGGCAAGAACCAAACCCATTTGTATTCGCTGGGTTTTCGTAAGTTTTGCAAACATGGCTGCTGATTTTTTCGGATCCTTCACAATTCATTTTAAGTCGGGCCACATTTCACTAAAAGAGAATCCACCCGGCGATTGCCTTTTATTTGAGCAAAACAAAATGCAAATACGTCAGGTGGATTACATCAACCAACCAAAAAAAATGACTATTCCGCCAGTAATTCACCAGATTGCAAGGCTTCGTCTAAATCAGCCTCGACCACTGTATGGCTTCCAAAAAATCGACCGCCATCGGTGCGTTTAATTTTAACCTGTGTAGTACCGTCCTTTTTTTCTTTAATGGATGTTACTACAACCCTCTCGCCTTCAGCACGTTTGTAATTTGCGATACCGCCTCTCTTGATAATAAAATTTGCACTTGGAAATTTGATGTATTTGAACGTATTGGTCTCGGGCCGTCCTATTTCGAAAACGTCCCCGACTTCGACATCGGTAGGTGCCGCCTTCGTAGCATCTTGCGCATTGACATTGAGCACACTTACAGAAAATAATAGGGCAATTGCATACTTGATCATAATGATATATTTAGGGTTAAAGAATTGATATAATTTCTCGGCAATTTTTTTTGAATAGCGCATCGGGAATATCCATTTTGACTTTTTCTACTTTCTGGCCCACGCTTTTGATCTTAAGCGTCATGATATTTCCTGGAAGGCCATATCTCAAAGAGTCGCCTTCGGAAAGTCCGATGATGGAGGCACCCAAAGCACCTATGACCGAGATTTTGTCATTTTCGATGTCCACCTCGTAGGGAGGTACTAACTGAAAGGTTTCACTCCATCCCGAACCACAGGTTACTGTGACATTGGAATATATTTGAACGATGTCGGACGGGATGTCATCCGATTCGAATACCATGGCTTTCGACATATTTTTCTCAAGGATATCTAGCGTGTTCTTATGGACGTAATCCTCAAGTGTAGCGTTCATTTCCTGAAAGTGCTTAATCATCACAAAATCTTCCTTTCCAAATACTAGACTACCGTATTGCATGGGCGCTTAATTTTTAGTGTTACACTTTTGAATCTTTTGACTTTTCAACCGATCTTGATTTTTAACGGCCGTTTTGACACTTTGAATGGATTGGAGAATCAATATCATTTTCGCTTCATTTTGATTTATGCACAAAAAAGCAAATGGCATGCCTATAAAAATAATAGGACATGCCAAAAAATATAACCAATTGAAAATCAGCTATATGATAATTAAAATTTAAAAAACAAGATATTCGAGAGTGGGGAGAAATTCCTCAACCGAGGAAATTACGACCAGTAGTCTACTTCAGTTTCTCACGTAAGGTCTTACGATCTATCTGGAGTATTTCGGCAGCTTTGGTCTTGTTGCCATGGGTATGTGCAAGTACCCGATGTACGTATTCTTTTTCCATTTCGCGAAGGGGAACAAAGCCGGTATCGGGAAAATTAATTTGGTATTTAAGATGTTGTGGCAGGTCGATAACATCGACCAGGCCATCACTCATAATGACGGCCCGCTGAATGACATTTTCGAGTTCCCTTATGTTGCCCGGCCAATGGTAAGCGCTTAAAATCCGTAGGGCTTCGGGAGAAATTCGCAACAACCGGTCTTTATATTCAATGCCGTATTTTTGCAGGAATTTTTCCACCAAAAGCGGAATGTCCGATTTTCGTTCCCTCAAGGGCGGTACATCGATTTCGACCACGGTCAGGCGATAATAGAGGTCTTCGCGAAATTTTTTGTTTTTGATGTCTTCCAACAGATTAGCATTGGTAGCAGTGATGATGCGAATATTTACTTTTTCTGCCTTTCTCGAACCGACCCTTATGATTTCCTTCTCCTGCAATGCCCGTAATAATTTGGTCTGTACGGCCAAGGAGGCGGTACCGATTTCATCTAAAAATAATGTTCCTCCCTCGGCAGCTTGAAAAAATCCGTTTCGATTGTCATCGGCTCCCGTAAATGCACCTTTTACATATCCGAAGAGTTCGGCTTCTTGAAGGTTTTCCGGAATGGCACCACAGTTTACGGCAATAAAGGGGGCACGTGAATATTTTCCCGAATAATGAATGGAGCGGGCGACCAATTCTTTTCCTGTACCACTTTCGCCCTTTATGTATACCGTTGCTTTATTGTCCTTTACCCTTTCGATAACATCCGTCACTTTATGGAAGGCCTCGGACTCGCCGATCATATCGCCATATATATTGGTTTTGGAGGTTTCCGTTTTCCGTTTTGAAGCTTTCTGCTTCCCACCGTTTTCAAAGGCTTTTCTAACGGCTTGTTTCAGTTCTTCTTTGGTAAACGGTTTGGTCAGATAATCGGTCGCGCCTGACTTGAAGGTATCCAAAGCTCCATTGACCGACGGATATCCCGTAATGACTAGTTTGGGCATTTCGGGGTAGTGTTCATCGGCGAATTTGAGCAACTGCAGTCCGTCCACCTCCGGCATTTGGATGTCGGTTATAAGCAAATCGATAAACGTATCCCTCAAGATATAGAGCGCCTCCTTGACCGAAACAGCCTTATACGTATGGTAGTCCATCGATTGTAAATGCCGCTGTAAAAGCTCTAGAATATCGATATCGTCATCGACCAAAAGAATATTTTCTTTGCGTAATGCCATAGTTACAATTTAGGAAAGTCAATCGTAAAAATAGTGCCTTTCGGGCTATTCGGTCGATGTGAAATAGCACCCTTATGACTATCGATAATGCCATGAACTACACTCAGCCCTAATCCCGAACCTTCTCCTATTGGTTTGGTCGTAAAAAATGGCTCAAAGACTTTGTCAACATTTTCAGGGTCGATCCCCTTGCCTTCATCCGAAATACGGATTTCGATTTTCTTGGCCTTTTCCGAAATGTTCACATCAATCTGGCCATCCGCAGGGGAATAATAGACCGCGTTCATGATCAGATTAAATAGCACTTGGGTCAGTTGTACGGTGTCTGCCCTTAACTCGATATTTTCGTTGCTGAACGACTTGGTCAGTTTGATTTTTTTTTCGCGTAAGGATGGTTTTAATAGTTTCAGCACATTTTCAACGATCGGATTCAATTGCACCACATCCATTTCCTGTGGCATTTCACAGGCGAAGAACATCAGCTTTTTCACAATTTCGCGACTGAAAATAGCATTGTCCATAATTTTTTTAAGATCGCGGACATTTTCATCGTTTTTCACCTTCTCCTTGAGCAATTCGGCGAAACCTAATATATTGGCCAAGGGAGTATTCAGTTCATGGGCGATTCCTGCCGTTATTTCGCCCAGAATATGTAAGCGGTCGGCGCGTTCCATTTGCCTTCTTGCGGTCGCTTCGCTATCCCGAATCTGTTTTCGTTCCAAAAGGGAGCCAACGGCCAAACTTACATTGTCGAGCAATGTTTGTTCTTCTTCCAAAAAATCGTCTATTGCATATTTTTCAGCAGGATATCCAACGATGATCTGGCCGTCCATTATATTGAAAACTTTAATATCCGAATTCAGGGCAACCATTTTAGGGTCATAGTTGCTGGTCTGCACCGTATAACCGCCAACGGATAAAAATGCTTCCGCGTCGGCCTCAAATTGCCATGCCCTTTTTAGGCAATACACAATAGCTTCAAGGGAAATTTCGAGCTGGTCGTAATCAGAATTTACGATAATGGAAGTAACCTCATAAAGACAGGTCAGTTCTTTTACGCGCTCTTTAAGTTTTGCTTCGGCCGATGTCATTGTTCCTAAAATTATTGCTCATAACTTAAAGCGTGAAGTTCTTAAATATTTAGTTGGTAAGCAAAAGGCCCAAGGAGGCTTTTTTTTTGCATGGCTTTCCCAAAAGGCAATGATCGATATTCTTGGAATAAACGGCCGACAGCGATCTCGCTCCAAAAAATAATAAATCGTATCTTGTTAAACCTTATTTTTAATAAAAAATAAACCACAACCATGAGTTCAAGAAGAAATTTTCTAGAAAAACTATCCGTTTCAGCCATTGGATTGCCCCTTTTATACAGTTCCTCTAACCTATTTGCCGCCTCAGGCGAGCCCTATCAGGGGCCGATCTTAAGGGTAGCCATCATGGGTCTTGGCAGCTATGGAAACCGGGTAGCGGAGGCCATGCTTACCTGCAAACGCGCCAAATTGGTAGGCGTTATCAGTGGCACCCCGTCCAAGGTGATCGATTGGCAAGCGAAATACGGTATCCCTAAGAAAAACTGCTATAACTACGACAATTTTGATCAAATCAAGGATAATGACGATATCGATGCGGTCTATGTGATTACCCCGAACGGACTGCATAAAGACCAGGCCATAAGGGTTGCCAAGGCCGGGAAACACGTCATCTGCGAAAAGCCTATGGCCATCAATGCCCAACAAGGCCAAGCAATGGTAGATGCCTGCAAAGCTGCTGGGGTAAAGCTATTGATCGGTTACCGGATGCACTACGAACCCAAAACGGTCGAGGTCATACGCATGCGACAGGCAGGGGAATTCGGGAAGCCCAAATTTTTTCAGGGCCAATCCGGCTTTGTAATCGGCGACCCTACCCAATGGCGGCTCAATAAGGAACTGGCCGGAGGCGGGGCCATGATGGATATCGGGATTTACTCCATTAACGGGGCCCGGTACATGTTAGGGGAAGAGCCTATTTGGGTCACTGCCCAGGAAACCAAAACAGATCCGGTAAAATTTAAGGAAGGGGTAGACGAGACCATACAATTCCAGATGGGATTTCCAAGCGGAGCAGTGGCCAATTGCCTATCGACCTATGCGATGAATTACCTGGACCGATTTTATATGGTAGGGGAAAAGGGATTCGTTGAAATGAAACCCTCCACCGGCTACGGCCCTATCGAAGGACGCACCCACAAAGGGGAGCTTACACAGCCCCATACCACCCATCAGACATTGCAGATGGACGGCTTTGCCAGACTTATTTTTGAAGGCGAACAACCTATTGTACCCGTAAATGGGGAAGAAGGGGTGAAGGATATGAAGATTATCGACGCCATCTTTTTAGCCGCCAAAACGGGCAAAAAGGTTGCCTTATAGTCTAAAGGTATCAGGTCACCCGATTGCTCAAGGGCTTCCCTTGGGTGAATTCGATGATGTTCACGGCCGCTAGACGAGACATTTCATTCCGCGCTTCGATAGTTGCCGACCCGATATGTGGCAAAACCGCTACGTTTTCCATTTGTAGCAACGGATTGTCGAAATGCATGGGCTCCGGATTGGTCACATCCAAGCCTGCTCCCCAGATGATATGGTTTTGTAAGGCCTCGATCAGATCTGTTTCATTATGGATGCCTCCCCTGGCGGTGTTTAAAAAAATGGCAGCGGGTTTCATTTTGGCAAAAGCGGCCTTGTTGAACATTCCCTTGCTATCTTCGGTTAGGGCGCAATGAACGGAAATAATATCGCTTTTTTCCAACAATTCCTCGAAGGAAACATAGGTGGCATCGAATGCGTTTTCGGCATCCATATTGCGATTGCGGTTATGGTAAAGGACTTTCATATCATATGCTCCGGTACAGCGTTTTGCAAAGGCGGACCCTATTCGGCCCAGACCGAGGATACCTACGGTCTTCCCCTTTAATTCGATACCAAGATTCGCCTGCGGACGAAAGTGGCCCCATTCATTGGCGATGATTTTTTTGTGCAAGTAAAACATCTTTCTAGCGACGGCCAAGAGCAGTCCGAAGGCGATATCGGCGGTGGCATCGGTCATGGCATTGGGCGTGTTGGCAATGGGAATGCCCAATTCAGCAGCCTTTTTCATGTCGATATTGTTATAGCCTGCCGCAAACTGGGAGATCAATTTGAGGTGTTTGTTGTGCTCTAAAAAATCCGCGTCCAACTCATAAATACTGGAAGAAAGCAGGATGTCGTGCTGCTGGGCGGCCGCCATTAACTGTGCTTTGTCCATCGGCAGGTCATCGGACCATGGCGTTACCTCCAGACCCTCTGCACGCAGCATGTCGATAGCAATTTTCGGAATATTCAGGGAAACCAATATTTTCATAGGGTGCGATTTTGCAGGCTAAAAATGAATAGGAATCAACAGCTTGGCACTGCCCTTGCGGATGCGATCCCGTACTTTATTATTGTTCGTTGGGGAAAGATAACCATATTATTCGATTTCTTAATAGGCATGTTCCTCGCAGGGTATTGCTATGGACCGGGTCCTTGAACCAGGCTACCTCAAATACCCTTTTGAGAACGTTACCAAGCTGAGGTCCAGTGCTTTTATGCTGAATTTTGTTGGCGCGGATCCACTATAAAATTGCTTTAGGGATGCGGTTAGCCTCTTATTTAATAGGGTCTAATCGACGAAAGGTTAATTGGTTCGATAACGTATTTTGAGCGTTATCCAGTTTAACGAGGGATTGTTTCCTTTCGTCCGATCAAGATTCCGATGAACCGAAAAATGACCCGTTCGACCATTAATTTCCCAGTGTAGGATGCTAAAGAGGTTCTTTGCCTAAACAATTCCAAACTATATCTATGAAAACAATACTACTTGTTAAAGAAATTTATTTAGACGGTTTTAAAAACTTGGGAAACTTTATCGTGGAAAGATATTTCAAATTTTTTGCATGGTTTAGCTTTATAATGTTCGCCATAGTACTCTATGCCTTTGTATTTAGGGTCTCTACCGGTTATGCCTTTGATTGATGGGGCAATTGTGATATGATTTTAAATCCCATCCCGTAAAAAATAAGACCCTTCTCTTTTGAGAAGGTTTTTTTTTGGCCTGGGGGGAGTATGGGCCTAGGCCATCCGATCTATTCGTTGAAAATAAGGACCATCACACGGGCAGACCGCGAATCGGTAAGGTTATGCGGGTTGATTTTTGCATTATCATTTCGCAATACTTTCGGTTTGGGAATGCCTTCCGACTGCAAAGCATTGTGGTGCAAATACGGTATTTCAGCAGATTTTTTAAGGGCTTCGGCCAAAATCGCCCCAAGTTGCTAAACTTGGAACGGGCTTTGTCATCCTATTAGTAAGTACTAAAAAATGGGATGATGAAATGAGCCATTTTGACCTATGTTGCCTTTCGGGTTTCAATGGCGAATAGCATCTCACTTATAAAGACAACTAAATAAATTGAGATGAAAACAAAACTACTTATTAAGGAAATTTACCTGGAGGGATTCAGGGATTTGGGAAACTTTTTGGTGCGGAACTATTTCAAGATCTTTGCTTGGTTCAGTTTCTTCCTCTTCTTTGTAGCCCTATATGCATTTATTTACAGGGTATATACTGGATTTGCCTTCGATTAGGGGGTATTTGGTCTGAAAATTTTATTATGGAAATAATCCATAAAAATGGAATTATTCCATACATTAGCCTTCCTTTTTGGGATGCTAATGAACAAGACCATATTGCATATAGATTTGGATACTTTTTATGTATCCGTAGAGCGGTTGCTGAACCGGGAACTCCAGAACAGACCCTTGCTCGTAGGTGGTACGGGCGATCGAGGCGTGGTAGCCGCCTGCAGTTACGAGACCCGTGGGTTCGGGGTGCATTCGGGCATGCCCATGAGAATGGCCAGGGAACTCTGTCCCGAAGCGGTAGTCATCCGGGGCAATGCAGGGACCTACAGCAAGCATTCCGATATGGTCACCGAGATCATCAAGGAAAAGGTGCCCCTTTTCGAGAAATCGAGTATCGATGAGTTTTATGCCGATCTTACGGGCATGGACCGTTTTTTCGGTTCCTATAGGTATGCCTCCGAACTCCGGCAACGCATTATCAAGGAAACGGGGCTGCCCATTTCCTTCGGCCTTTCGATCAATAAAGTGGTTTCTAAAGTGGCCACTAACGAGGCGAAACCGAATAACCAATTAAAGATCGATCTTGGGTTGGAAAAGTCTTTTCTCGCCCCTTTATCGATTAAAAAAATTCCCATGGTCGGCGACAAGACGTACCAGACCTTGCGGAATCTCGGCCTGCGGCAGGTACGCGCGATCCAGGAGATGCCCATCGATGTGATGCAACGGGTACTGGGGGCCAATGGTGCCGTGATATGGAAACGCGCCAACGGGGTCGACAATACTCCCGTAATCCCCTTTTGTGAACGCAAATCGATTTCTACGGAACGCACTTTCGACAAAGACACCATCGATGTTACCAAACTGCGCGGCATCCTGATCGCGATGACCGAGAATCTGGCGTACCAATTGCGGCGGGGCGAAAAGCTCACGGCCTGTATTTCCGTAAAGATTCGGTATTCCGATTTCAACACCTATTCGAAACAGCTGCGCATTCCCTATACCAGTGCCGACCATATCTTGATCCCCAAAATTTTGGACCTCTTCAAGACCTTGTACAATAGGCGTTTGTTGGTGCGTTTGGTGGGCATCAGGTTCAGCCATCTGGTCAGTGGCAACTACCAGATCAACCTCTTTGACGATACCGAGGAAATATTGAGCCTATACAACGCTATGGATACGATCAGGAAACGCTATGGTGACAAAAGTGTCATTCGCGCCTCGGGGATGGGGGCAAAGACCATAGGCAGGATGAACAATCCCTTTAACGGTTTACCGCCGGTGGTATTGGCACATCGGAAACAATAATGAAAATCCAAATTCCAAATTCCAAATCCCAAAATATGACAACGGAAAAAGTATATGACCTGGAAGATCGAACGTATTCGTTCGCAAGAGATTGCCGCTTTTTTGTGAGCTCGTCACCTAATACTTTAAGCAATATTGAGGATGGAAAGCAACTTATAAGGGCTTCCGGATCGGTAGGCGCAAACTATATTGAAGCCAATGAAAAACTTGGGGATAATGATTTTAGGATGAGGACCAAGATTGCGAGAAAGGAAGCTAAAGAAGCAGCGTATTGGCTTAAACTTTTAAAGGATTTAAACCGTGATTCGGAAACAAAAGTTGAAGCATTGATATGCGAAGCAATTGAATTGAAGAAAATACTGTCCGCTATTATAAATAAGCATCAACTTCCAAAATCTAAGTTTTAGAAAGCCCCAACCCTGGATTTTGGATTTTGGAATTTTATATATGTATCTCAACTGTCATACCTATTACAGCCTCCGTTACGGCACCTTTTCCGAGCTGGCGCTCCTGCAGTTGGCGCAGGAAAATCAAGTGACGCAATTGGCATTGACCGACATCAACAATACCTCGGCCTGCCTCAATTTTGTACGGAAGGCCCCTGAATTTTGTATCAAACCCATACTCGGCATCGATTTTAGGAACGGCGTAGATCAATGCTATGTGGGCATCGCCAAAAACAATGAGGGCTTTCTGGAACTGAACGATTTCCTCTCCGCACACCTTCATCAAGGTATAAAAATTCCTGAAATTGCCCCAAAATTTGATCATTGTTATATCATCTACCCCTTTGAAAAAGTATTGCGGAATGATCAAAAAAAATTTTTGGAACACGAATATATAGGCATCTCCATTGCAGATTTACGACGTTTGCGCTTTTCCAGATTGATGGAACTAAAAGACAAATTGGTGCTGCTGCAACCCGTTACCTTTCGCAACAGGCGTGATTTCAATGCACACCGCTTGTTGCGTGCCATTGACAAAAATACGCTGTTGAGCAAACTTTCCACTACGGAACAGGCCAGTGAGGAAGAGAAAATGTTCCTTGTTCAGAACCTGGCGGCCGTTTTTTCGGAACATAGTTTTATTCTGGAAAATACGGAACGCCTGATGAATTCGTGCAGTATCCATTTCGATTTTTCCGAGGGGCGAAAACCCCAGAACCTTCAGACCTTTAATAATAGTAGGGAAGAAGACGAAGCGATGATCGAAAGATTGTGTGTGGAAGGATTGCCCCATCGGTACGAAGCCCCGAACGAAATAATCTATAGCCGGTTGCGGAAGGAACTGGAACTCATCAAAAAAATGGGTTTTGTTTCCTATTTCCTGATCAACTGGGATATTGTTTCCGAAGCCCGACGAAGGGGCTTTTTCTACATTGGGC
>TARA_R110002167_G_scaffold301130_1_pt1 | contig 17829 bp, 4 predicted proteins | sample TARA_R110002167 | Tara Oceans TARA_R110002167 (sample SAMEA4398238) | marine metagenome | biome: Polar Biome; feature: [MES] marine water layer (ENVO:01000295) within the mesopelagic zone...; material: water (ENVO:00002006), including particulate matter (ENVO:01000060) such as...... | reverse complement strand
AAGCCAGTTGCTAACCCAACTAACGCTTTATTTAATGATGAAGTTTCTGAAGAATCTTAAAATAGCAGGTGCTACTATAGGGTTTTCTATCCTTGTAGTAGCATTACTTGGCGTCAGTATAATTGCTATACCTGTTCTTTCTGTAATATTTGTTGTGTTTATAACATTTCTTGTAATAAGAGTAATGTATGAAGACGTAGACACAGATGATGACAAAGATTAGAATCCTTCACCTGTTAGTATTTCTATACCTGGAGGTATAAATACTTCAGAAAGAATTTTATCAAGCCCACCAGGTGTAGGTAAAAGATTACCTGTAACAATACTAGAGTTTAAGATAGTTTCAATATCTAAATCTAATAATGAATTACCTGTTAATAACAACATTACATTTACTGGCTTTTCTTTAATTAAATTAAGTCCTGCTCTTTGAATTCTCATCCAATATTTAATAAATAGAATTGCACCTATGTCATTACCATAAGCTAAATATCTATTAAGTGGTTGATCGTAATTAACAAAAGTTTCTATCATTAATTTATAAGCTTTATCTTTACTCATTCCTCTTTGTTCAGTTTGATGACTATACAAAGCATATCGAGCAATAAAATCACTTATTTGTAAGAAATGCATAGAAGCTTTAAAAATAGCTGTTTGTTCACCTAAATAAGCGTGACTAGCAACTTTTAATAAACTTCCTGTAACTAACTTGTTACCTTTTTCTTTAAGTTTATTTAGTGCTTTATTTCTGTACGTAAATTCATCTTGATTAATGTCTTCAGTAATAGAGTTGAATAAACCTTGTTCTACAAATGGAGACACTTTATTTTTATTCATTCTAAAAACTAAGCTTTTTCTACGTTTTTGTGTTTGAAAGTCATTTGCTAATCCAGGTTTAGCTAAAATTCTAAGATCTAATAATTTTAATTCTTTAGCCATAGTTTGATAAGCTCTTAGCTCAAATATACCTTCCTTCCATTTTTTAATTAAATAAATAGGAGGTACGCCATATAACATAGAAGTAACAAAGTTACTTGCAAAGTTAACTATAGGAACGATAGGTATCTTAATTACAATATTAACAACTGCTAAAGAAACCATTTCTTTAATTAATTTTTCTACAATTTTTGCGTATCTTTTTCCTCTAGGAAAACTATTAAATATTCCAAGTTCAGATATAGAAGGATTTTGATAACCAAAAACCATATCTAATAAACCTGTTTCTATCCAAAACTCAACTTTATTAGATTCTTTACCGATTCTTGCATAATTATTAAAATCTTCTTTAGCTTGTGCAGGTAAAGGTCTTAAGTATTCTTTTTCAAATCTAGGATCTAAAATATTTATAAACTTACGTGGAGATTTTTTATAATTTTCTCTACCGTATCTAGCTAATACTTTAATTGTTTCACTATTAATTTTTTCAGAATTAATTTTATCTTCTAACTGACTAAACATAGTAGGCAAAACTTCATCAAACATTAAAGTTTGATCTAAGTATTGTTCAGTCTTTTGATGACTTATTGGAAATCTATAATCAACAATGTTATTTCTGTCATCTTTAATAGGAATCCACTTTAATTCAGATGTTTGTGACTTTCTTTTTTTGGCTTCTTTTTGTTCTTGTTTTTGAAGAATTTGTACTTTTTCAATTTCTATCATCATTTCTTTTGGCCCATAGCCTAAAGAATCTAAAACTTGTTTCATAGACATACCTTTACTTCTTTTACCTTTAACAGAAAGTATGCCTTTATTACGAGATAAATCAGGGTCGTTTTTTGCTAAAAATAACCCATTTGGATTTCTAACCCCTCCTGGAAGATTAGGAAAATAACTTATAAATTCTATTCCTGTCCCTAGTGCAGTTAATTTTTTAATATTTTCTTCTGTAGCTAAGCCACTCACAAGATGTCTATCAGGGTCTACAATTGTTGTTATGTAGCCTTTCATCATTTGAGTCTCATTAGGCAATGGCTTATTATCTTTATCTCTGTTTTTCTTATCTAAGAAGCCTTCTTCTAATGATTTTTTCTTAAATGCAGTATGTAATTCTAAAGTTCCACTAATTCCGTTTTCTATTTTATAGTTACCATCTTTATCATAAATTTCATTTTTTGCTATTTTATTAAATCTTTCAATTAAACCACTAGTGCTTTCTGCAGTTAATTCTACTGCCAGTAAGCTTATGTATATATCTAAGCTTCTTATTATATCTGTTGCTTTAATGTTTGATTTAAGTGGTTCTTTTGCACTTTCATATATTGTTTTTGCATTTAAGTCTTGATTACTAGTAGTACTATTACCGGTAACCATAGCACTTGCTAATCCTCTACTTTGCGCTAAATAAGTATAACTTAAACCTTGTTCATAAGTTTTTAAGGCAGCTTTAAGCTTAGTCTTATCTGTAAGTAGTTCTAATGCTTCTTCTACGCTAAATGCACCGCTACTTATCAATAAAGAAAAATCAGTTTTTAATAATACTTTAGTAACTGATTCTTTATCCGTATCGTCTAAATCACTGTAAGTACCCCACAACTGTCTTAAAGTTTCTTTACTCATTTCTTTGTATTGTCTACGGTTAGTATCAACTTCTTTGTTTGACTTATATAACAGTCTTACAAATCTTTGATCTACATTACCTAATAAGTCTGTTTTTAAAGAACTCATGTTCTTTCTTGTACTAAAACCTACTTTTCCGTAAATTTTACTAAGAGCTAATTGTATCTTTGGGTGGTTCTTAATTAATTCTTGATTCTTTCCTGTCAGTAATGTTACTAGTTTAGTGTCGTATAGCACATTTGCTAAGAAAGTGTTAATTTTGCCTTCTTTGGTTAAAACGTCTACTAATTTATTATATTTATCTCCACCAATATCAAGCCCTTTTGACGCTGTATTTTTTACAAAATCTGAAATAATTTTATTACCTGTATCTGTAACTGACCCAACTCTGTTTATAAACAAACCTTCTCTTATTGTTTGTTTTTTGTTTTCATTTATAGCAATAATTTCTTTTGTTAACTTCATTAGTTCTAACTGAACATTAGATTCTAATTTTTTGTTAGTTACTGTAGCAATAAAATTATCAACAATTACTTCAAAAAATTGTACTAATTTTTCAACAACACTAAAGCTAGCTTCTTTACTCCAATAAGGTATTTTTTCACTTTTCATACCTGCTAAAAACTTAACTAAATGTTTATTAGTTAAACCATAAGTTATAAATTCATCTAATTCTGCACCTGCTGGTGCATTTATACCAAATACATAATTGTATTGTTTTTGTGCAGCTTCAATTTCTTCTTGTTTATTAGTTAAATATAATATTTCACCATTACTGTCTCTATTACTTAAAAACACTTCATAAGGATTGTCTAATTTTTCAATCTCTCTTATTACTTGTTTTCTAATTCTCTCAGCATTAGTTCTTATTACTACATTAGTATTTAATACATATTCAATAATAGGGTGTATTAATTCATGTACATACACTTCTTGTGCAGTTTGTTCAGAATAACTTCTTGGTGCATATTTATTTATGTTTACATTTACTATATTGTTAACATCATTAATAGCAGCTCTACCATTATTTCTAATGTTAGTTTTACTTAATATAACTGTAGTATTTGCGATTACATCAGTAGCTTTACTAACAATGTCTTTTAATACTTTTCTTAAATGCTTTTGTTGGTTTGTTTTGTCAATTTTTGATGTATATTCTTTTTTCTGATTTGCTTCAAGAAAATCAAATATTTTAAATAAATTATTACTTAAATCATCTTCTTTAAAAAATTCTTCTAATTTCTGTTCTGTATCTTCATCTATTGAAGACATTGTTTTATCAGGTTTAGTATTAGCATTTTTCGGATCTTCCTGGCTTGTTGCTATTTCTTCAATAACTGTAGAATTAATAATATCTGCTTCTTTATCTCTTGATTCAGCTTCTTCATTACTTTCTACACCAGATTTACTAGCATTTTTAGTATTAGCAGGTTTTAACTTAGGGTCTTTAATAGATGCCGGAACATAAGCTTGATTTATTATTGTGTTTTTATTCCACTTAATAAGATTATGTGTTTTTTTAGTTTGTTTAATACGTGTCTGTAGCTTTGCTCTTGTAGTTAGTTGATTACCTTCTACCATCCATTTATTAAACTCTTTTTTAGCTTTTTCAAAAGCTTCTTTATTTACATCATTATTATTTTCTTTGTATTTCTTTTGAGCTTTTTGATATGTTTTTCTAAATTTTTTACCTAGAAAACTTTCTTTTTGAATTCTTGAATCAAGTTCTATTAATTCTTCTGTACTTAATTTATCTAACAAATTTTCATGTTGTAATGTAGTTTCTTCTAAAATACTGTGTTTTGTATTTATATCAAAAAAATCATCATTAAAGTTTTCTTGACTTTCAATTACTTTTCCAATATCAGTAATGATTGCATCATGTATAAACATTCTATTTGGGTCTTTAAGTATTGACCTACCCATATTTACACTATCTAAGTTTAATATTTGATTAATTAAAGCACTTACACCAGGTGATTCATACTCAGGTATTAAAGGAATTACTTGAAGATATTTAAATAATCTATCTTGTATTACTGTTTCTTGGTCACCAAGTCTAGTAATTACTTTATTGGCAATACCTTGTGTATTAACTTGTACAGCATTAGATTCTTCACCTGTACGCCTAATTAATTGTATGTAGTCTATTGTCCCGTCTTCATTTGTTGACCAAGGTCCTTTAAACCTAGGCATATGTTCTTCTGCTAAAGATTGTGCAATTGCTTCTTTTGTAGCAATATTTTTTTCACCTTTACTATATTTTTCAAATATTATTTGCCATGCAATAAAAGTTTCTTCAACAGCATGTATAAGTAAATCTTTAGTTTCTTTAATAGGCCCGATAATTTCATTTAAAGTTTCTACTATAGGTTTTTCATAAATTTTTCTAAATTTTCTTTCAAATTTATTTTTTTCTTCAAATGTAAATTCAAAGCCATACAAATTATTTTGTTTTACACTGTCAAATTCATTAGTTGTTTCACCTTTTCTAGATAACCTAGCTTTTAATCCTACGTTTATGCCAAAATTAGTTCTTAAAAATCTTTGAAAAATTAATAATTCTTCTTGAATTTCTTCTTGTCTTTCTTTTGTTGCAGAATCATATTCAGTTTGTATATCACTTAGTTTTATATACAAATCTGGAATAATGTCTTCAACAACATCTTGAACAACTTTTGTTGCAGCTGCTTGATAGCTGCTAATCATTACAGGACTTTTAGCTACACTTCTAGCAAATGAAGTTACTCTATTTGTTATTTCATCAAAGAATTTTCCATGTACTGTATCTATTATTTCTCTATTTTGTTTATTTGTTATTTTTTTAATAATAGTATTACTAAAGTATTCGTAAACGTCTAATTCACCTCTTGCAATAAACTTTTCATGAGTATCAAGTTTGTTATCAATATTTGGATAAACTCCAATTCTATTTAGTTGATCAATAATATTTTCTTTTTTTGTAATTTCATAGTCTTCACTTACATCAATATAAAATTGCATTAAACCGTGTGCATAACCATTAGTAATACCATCTATTTCGTAACTAAGATTATGTCTAAAAATTTTGTCTTCTTTGTATTGACTTAAAGCGACTAAACCTTCAATTAAATGTGCACTTGCTTCAATATCATTTTTATTATTAATATCTATAAGTATTTTAATTTGATTGTTTATCTCGTCTTTGTTTGCTTCAGGCTTAAGAAGAAGGGGTAATAAGCCAGATTCTTGCAAAAGCTTGTAATAGGCATCAAAACTTTTTTCAGTCTCTGTAACAGTAGTAATTTTGCCGCCAAGAGCTTCTACAATACTTAATTTAAAAAGATGTCTTTGTTCTACATCATTCTTTTTAATTTTATTTTTATCTAAATTTACTTTAAACCAGTGTCTAACTATCTTACTAGCTTGATAATTTAGCTTATTGCCATTAATGCGGTATCTATGTTGTTTTTGTAACAACCATTCGTAGAAAAACGGTTTAAAGTTACCATCTTCATCTAAATCATTTACATACTCTTTTATATTTTCTTTATCTCGTATTTTCTCTTTGTTTGCAGATTCTATAGCAGGTTTATGATAATCAGACTGTTTAGACACATCTTTAATTTGCAAGATTGTATCTAATACGTCATCATTTAATATATTAACTACTGATAGTACATCTAGTTTTCCTATATGTTCTACTTGTTGTAACGCTTCAATTACTTCTGCAGCTTTATCATTAGTTTTAAAATAACTACCAAATACATTTGTTTTTGCTTCTTTTAAAGGTTCAAAATATATTTGTCCTATTCTACTTTGACTACCCTTAATAGTATCTAACTGTTTTGTATTATCGTTAAATACATCTAATAAATTATTAAGTTCATCTGTATCTGGAATCGTTATAGTGTTTATTAATTTATATGCTTTACCATCAATAGTTTCTGTAAATGTTGTTTCATCTGATTCATTTTCTGGAAATAACTCTGTGCTGTATTTACCATGTCTAAGATTTAAAAGCCCATTTTCAATAATTCTGTGAGTTTCTTTAGTTGCTCGAGGTACATTCTTATTGTTAATTTTTACTACTTCTACAACTTTCTTAGTTTCTAAATTTTTTGGTAAATATAAATGTTGACCTACTAAAATAGTCAACGTTCCTATTGCTACACTTGCTCTATTAGATATAACAGGGTCTTTAATTATAGTATTTTTAAGCTCAGGATATTTTTGTTGAATTTCTATTATTTTTGCAAATTCATTTTCTTTTTCTTGATTTGCTTTAATATTTAAACTATCAAATATACCTTCACCTAAACTAAAACTAACTGATTTAACTGTTGGGCCCATAGGTCCAAATGTTTTTTGTTGTAAAGGAGTTATTCTTCTTACTGCTTTACTATCATTAAATAGTAATTTAGCTATTGCATGTCTAGGCATGTTTCTAGATGAATTTTTGTTTACACCTGCCCAATGCATTAATTCTAGCATCATAGCAAATAATACTTCATCTGGTAATGTAGATTTACCTGTTTTATCATCTATGACCGATAACATTTGGTCAGGGTCGTAAATAGCTAGTATTCCGTTTTCAGATTGTGTATCTGTTAATTCTTTCTTTACAAAATTATTAAAAGCATCTTTAAATAATACAAAGTTAGTTGTAACAGCTTCTATATATTTAGTATCTGTTATTTCTAATTCATTAAGAATACTTGTAATATTCTTTTTAGTTAATACTTTGTTTGAGTTTTTAGAAAAAAATGAATCTCTTGAAAGATTTTTAATTTTAAAAAAGTCTATTACTTTTAATAAGTTTCCAGTACTTCTTAAATCTAAAAAACTTTCTGTATTTTTATTTAAAAAATGATTAAGACGTTTTAACTTAGTATTAGTTTTATCTCCGTCTTTAGCTAAATCATTAAGTAAATCTTGATTTTTAAAGATTCTATTTTCTAATTTAGCAATTTTTTCTAAGCTTGTTTTATCCTTTTTAGGTCTTAGAACATCTCTTGCTATAGTATCTTTTTCAATTGCTTTTTCTAATAAGTTAATTTGTTCTTGAACTTTTTTTGCATTTTCTTTAAGTTCTTCAACTTTTATTTCTTTTTTAACTTTTTTAATTACTTCTACTTTTAAGCCAAGAGCTTTTTGAACTCTTCTTCTCGTATCAATTCTAGCTCTATCATTTGATGCTACATTTAATTCTTTTTGTTCAGTAGTAAGATTACTATCTTTACTAACTTCTTTGTTAGCAATCTCATATAATTGATCTATGTAGTTAAAAACTCCTGGTGCACCATATTCACTTTGAATACGTGCAAATTCATTTATATCAATAACATTAAATATGTCATTTTTAGCATTCTGCATAGCAGCTTTTGCTAAAGCTACAATTGATTCTTTACGTTTTCTATCAATAGGTTCTTTAGGTTTAACTTTAGGTTTTGTAACTTCTTTTTTGCTAACTGTATCAGAAGAAGATTGTAATACTTTTAACTTATTATTAACTAAAACCAATAACTTTTCTAAATTAGCTTTTTTAGTTCTACTAACGTTCTTAGCAGACTCTCTAGGGTCACGGTCTATATTGTCTTTCTGTACGAATATAGAATTATTTAATCTTTTTTTAATTTCTTGAATCACTTCAATATCGGTACCTAAAGCAGCAAGTTTTAGTACATCAGAAGTACCTTTACTAAATTTAGAAAATACTAACTTAACATTTTTATCTAATTCTTCTTTTTTACGTTTATCTTCAATACTCTTTTTCTTAGCTGCTTCTAAATTTTGTTTTCTTACTTTTATAACTGTTTTTTCAATATTTGGATATTTTTTCTTAATTACACGCATACCTTGCATTAAATTTTGTATAGCTTCTTCTTGTCTAATTGTTGCTGCACCAAGAGTACTTTCAACTGAATAATTAATAGCTTTTAGTTTTTTATCTTGTGCTGAATATTTAAGTACTATATCTTTAGGTATAGTATCTATTACAGTTTCTTTAGGTTTACTTTGTTCTGTTCTTCTAGCTAATTCAGCTACTAAAGCTTCTAAATCTTTTTTTAGATTTTCTAAAGGTTTATTATTATCTATAGATTTAAATTCTTTAGTTTCAGTATTTGTTTCTTCAGATTCAATAGTTTTTATTTCTTCTTGTATAGTAGCTATTGAATCATTTAATTCTTCAAGTGTAAGTTCTGATGTTGTTTTATTAACAAAAATTGTTTGACCAGCAATAGTACTACTATCTTCATATTGTTGACTAATTATTTTGTAGTCTGCATTAGTAGTTTCTATTTCTTCAGGACGTTCTTCTGTATTTATAATATTTGGATCAATATCGTTAATATCAATCTGGTCTGCTATAGTTTGACCTGCAGCTAACTTTATTTGTTCTGCAGCTTTTTTAATAGCTTTATCTTTTTGATTATTTTTAAAAGATTCACTTTGATTACTAATAGCAGCTACAACATGTTTGTTCATGAGTTCTGCGTATTTAACTTCCATGTTTAGTAAATCTACTAAATTTTTAGAACCTTTAAAAATAAACCAATAACCTTTATATCTAGTGTATTCACCAGCTTGGTATGTTTCAGTTCCTTCAGGTACTTTAGTTCCTACTTTATAAGCACCATTAACATACTCTTTGCTAATATAAACTGTTACATCTTTATCTTGTTTTAAAACAAATTCATAAGCTCTGTTAAAAGCTGTTACTTTTGCTTGTAATCTTTTTACAAAATTAACATATTCTTGCGGGTCAAAATTACCATTTTTTGCTAAATTTAAATAATCTTTAATACCTTTGTCTTTATCTATTTTTTGTTTATTACCTGTTCCTATAATATCTGCATGTGTTTCTTGCATATTTTTATCTGAACCTATTAAGCTTGTAATAGATAAAGATAATTTTTCAATATTTTCTAAATTTTTAAGAATATTTTTTTCTTTTGCAGATAATTTAGCTTTATCTTCATCATTAACTGTACTTGCTGCAGTGTTAATAGTATCGACATCTAATGAATTAAAGATTGTAGGTTTTACTGTTTCTTCATCTTCTTCGTCTGAAAGTCCAACTCTTGCAGTATCTTCTATATTGTTTACATAGTCTTTAAGAGTTGAATCTGCTAAATCTATAACTTGTTGTATTGTTTGAGCAAGAGCTTGAAATCTTGCTTTATCTTCATCAGTAAGCTCAGAATTAATTATTCCATTATTTATTTCAGCTAAAAATATTTTTAAATTTCTAACTAAATCATAAATTCTAGCAGATAAATCTAAAATTTCATTTGCTGAAGCTTCATCATCTATATGTAAAGCTATTAACTCATCTATAAAACCAGATAACTCATCAATAGCTTGTTTAACATTTTGTTCATAATTTGTATCAAAAATTGAAACACCACTTTTAGTTTCAGAACCTGTATATTCAGAAGGTATTTGAGCATATAACTCTGCTCCTACAGCAGTTGGACCTTCTTTTGATAAAATCCTTAATACATTACCATAACCTCTTTGTAATCTAATTAAGCGTTTTCTATCTTTAGCAGGTAATTTTTTATTTTTTAATGCTTCAGTTACTTTATTGTATTCTTCAATATTTTTTATAATAGCCGGTATCTTTACTTTTTCAACAGCTTTTTGTACTATTTTCTTTGCTTTTAGTTGAACTTTTGTATTACGTTTAACTGCGTCATCTGATACTTTACTTAAGGCTTCTTGTCTTTCTTTATCTAATCTGGCTTTATATCTTTCTTGTCTAGGTTTACCTGTTGGTGTTAAAGATTCTTTTGCAGTTTCAGTATTAGTATTTATAGTATTAGCAGCTATACTTGCAATTGCAGCATCAACTCTACCTGTATTTTCTAAATCTTGACCAACATTACCTGTTTTGTAATCTCTTAGCGTTGATTCTAGCTTTTCTATTGCATTATCAATAAGAGACACTGTTGTCTCATTGCTTTCATTGATTTTGGCTGCATTTAGACTCTCTAATAACGTAATACCTTTATCAAAGTCAGTATTACCTTCAATACCTCTAGAATTTATATAATTAGCATCTACATTATTAAGATCTAATTTAGCAGTATTAACTTCTTTTATTACTTTATTAAGTTCGTTTTTTAATATTTTTTCAGATTCTTTAGCTGCAACTTTTGCAGCTTCTGGTGTTTCATATACTTCTTTATTTCTAACATTTTCTGCATCTTCTAAAGTTTTTCGTAAATATTCATTTTCAGCTTGCTTATCTCTACTAAAAAGTACATTCTTTGTTCCACTAAGTGTTGCACTAGTTGCTCTTATACCACCACCAGGAATAATTCCTGCAAATACTGAATTCCAAAATCCAGATTTAAACTCATCAGAATCAAAATCAGGTAATTGTTTAGTTCTAATTAATTCTTCTGCAATTTCAGAAATAATAAACTGAAATCCTTCAGTACTACCTTCAGTTACGCCACCACTTGCAAAAGCTGTAGCAACTTTTCTAACTTCTGTTACAAACCGCTTACCGAATTTTGCTTTTATAGGGTTTAAAGCTTTATTAATTCCAAATTTTCTAAACAAAGTAGCAGGAAGTAAAGCTTCTAAAAGACCAGAAGATGTTCCACCTGCAATAGCTATAAACTGATTCATTCTATCTGTTCTATCTATATTTCCTTCTTCATCAGTAGCAACAGTTCCCCAAATACTACCTGTTTCCATACCTATAGCTGGAGTAACAATACCTACACCTGTACCCCATTTAGAAATTCTAGCTAATGATTGTGCTTTAAGTAATTCTGATACAGCATTTTTTGCAAATGCTGTACCAGCTCTTCTAGCTAAAAATCCTGCTATGCCTCCAGTACCAAACATAAGAGCAATTGATGGTATACCTTCACCAAAAACTCTACCTAATTTAGATAGTACTGCTTTTGGATTAGTCCAATCTAATTCTTCTACTGTAGGTAATGGCACACCTCTTTCTAAAGCACTATCAATTTCTTTTAAATATAAATCTAAAAATTGTGTAGCCCCTTCGTAATCTCCAGTTGCATCTGCGTATAAAGCAGCAAATCCAAATCCTGTAGCTTGAACATTATCTATACCACCAAGAGTACCTGTACCTAATTCTGACCAAAAACCATAACCATGTTTTCCTGCTTCATTTGCAAATGCTGAATACATATTATCTACTCTAGCTCGAGCAAATTCTTTGTTGTAATAACTCATGTAACCCGGGTTATCAGCTGGAGTATTACGAGCTACGTTTATATTTTCTTTTGTTTCAACATTATATAAAGTACTTAAAGCTCTGTTATACATGTCTACGCCATTCTTGCGAATGTCTACGACAACATCTCCAGTAAGAAGAGACGGATCAATAGGACCTCGTGCTTGATTAGCTGATAATTTAACTAATCTTATTAATTCATTAATTTCAAGAACAGAACGTTTATCTTTACTTTTTACAACTGAATCTTTAATATAAATAAATGCATCCGCAGCTATAGAAGGTATTACAGCACCTGGACTAGCTGCCATTGTTGGAGTTCTATTTTCTTTTATAACAGCATTTTCATCAGCTATAGAAAAAGCTTCATCTAATTCTATTTTTAATATGTCTAATTGACTTTGAACTTTTTTTGGAAAAGGTACTACTGTTCCATCTTTTAATGTAGAACCATATTCACCCCAAGTAGTACCTTCGTAGATTTTTTCTAATAATCCAGAATTTTGAGCTATTGCTCCATCATTTAACATTTTTTGAGTTACATACTCTTTACTTGGTAAGCCATGTATATCTGCATAATGTTGTCTATGTGCATCATAAACATTAGCCTTATAAGGTTGCAATTTACCATCTACGTATTTAGCTGTTTCGTAAGTATCTAAGCTAGTTCCGTAACCTGGGAAAGCTAATCTAAGACTATCCTCGTTTTGTTTAATAGTATCACCATCTACTTGGTCTCTATCAGCGTTAAACGTGTATAGCTCACGATTTCCAGTCCTTAACTTTATAGGGTCAGAAAAACTATTATCAGGGGGTAGTAAACTAGCATTTTGATCTAAAAGAACATTTTTAAATGCTAGAGTATCTCTTGCAAGTGTAGTTGCTTTAATTTCATCAATTCTAGGACGAAGAGATTCTTTTTTAGCATCAATTTTATTTTGAAAAGCTACAATTCTTTTTTCAAATTCTGAAGTTTCCATATAAATTAATTATTGAAAGTTATTTAATTATTAAATTACATGTAAGCAGCTGAGCCGCTACTAGTAAAGCTACTTTCTCCATTGTCCAATAACATTCGTTTAATGTCTTCAATAGTTTTTGATTTAACATCTTTCCAAAAATCAGGTGCACTTATTTGTTTTGTAGCATCTTGATTTGAAGCCCACTGGTCATAAAAACTTTCAAAAGCTGAATAATTATTACGAGCATCAAGTGGAACAGTATTGTTTTTATTTTTACTACCTTTGCTTCCAGTAGGTGCTTGCCAAATTGCCCATTGCGAAGCTTTAGTAGCTTGGTCTTTTTCATCAAATTTAATTGCAGCTACTACATGTCCTATAATGTCGTCTTGATTAGTACTACCATCATTAAGACCAGTACTACTATGAAATTTGTGAGTAATACCTCTACTATTAAAGTTAAAACCATTTATGCCTTGAGTAGTCCAAGCCATGTTATCACCAGACCATTTTTGCCACTGATAATCACTAATGCCGTATTTTTTTAAAGCTACTCCAAGTACTCCATGACTTTCAACATCATCTGAACCCATACCAATATCAATATTATCATCACCACCAGTTAATTTATATCGAATTTGTTCTATTCCTCTTTTTTGGTTATTAACATTTTCTACTCTTTTAGCTTCAGCTTCATCAGCTCTTTTACTTACTTCAGCAATTTCTTTTAACTCTGCTAATTTTATTTCTTTTTCAGCTACTATTTCTGCTAAGCCAAGATTTGTTGCAGCTTTTATTTCTGCTTCTATTTTTTTAATCTCAGCTTCTGCTTCTGCTAAATCAGCAGCTACTTCATTTGCAATACCAGCTTCTTTATCTATTATTTGCAATTGGTTAAAATTTTCGTCTTCTCTATTTGCGTCTTCTAGGCTATCTTTAAAACCATACAACGATTTTTGATCTAATACATTTCTTTTTTCAGCTTCTATAGCAGTATTTTTAAGTCTTTCTTCACTAGCTAAAGCTATTTTTAAATCTTTTTCTGGTTGATTTAATTCGTAGTTAGTAGCACCAACTTTACCCATATCTAAAAATGAAGTATCAGCTTGGTTTATTAAATTTGAACGTTGAGCAGTATTTAAATTAGGATCCATTAATTGAGTTATAAAAGCGTCAGTTTCACTTTTTGTTTTAGTTTGTGCGTATTGATCAATAGCACCTGAAAACTTATCAAAATTTGCACTAGTATTTTTATTACTTGCTATTATAGTATTTATTAAAGATGCTGCATTACCTTGTTTAGTAGCGTCTCTCCATGTTAATGCCATATTAAACTCCTATCTTAACTGTTGTAAGTAGTTGGTACTGTTGAGTATTTTACTTTACTGCCTTGTGCCTCTAAATACGCATTAATAGCTTTAGCATTATCGTTATAGTTTGTTGTTCTTCCATAAAAATTTGCACTATCTAATTTATTATCAATTGCCATTTGGTCTCTAGCCATATCATTTGTTTGCTTATCATTATAAGCACCCCAAATAGCTCCAATTCCTGTTGCTGCACTTGAAAGCATATTTGCGTTATCTAAATTAAAATATTTACTTAAGCCATTGTTTTGAGTTTTATTTAAATTTTTAAAATAATCACCTTGAAGGAAATCAGTTGCAGTTCTACCACCAGATCCACCTATCATTTGAGAATTACCATAATTTGTAAATCTTTGATCATTCATTTCAGGAGCAACGTAACTGTTTTGATTTAAATTATTGTTTAAACTTAAATTATTAAAGTTTTCTCCATAATTTGGAAGAACTTTACTATCTCTTCCACCATCTGCAAACTGACTTTGTTGAGCAAAAGGAGAATTTACTTCTTTTTTTGTTTTGCTATTTATCCATCTACCATTACTAAAAACAATTTTTCCGTAATCGTAAGTTTCGTTTGCCATAGGAATCCTCTTATAAAGTAGTACTTAGTTAATGTTATCATACATAACAATAGTATGCTTGTATACCCATATTTATGAGTTTAATCGTATTTCTGGTATTTCAAATAATAAATCAATTCTTAAAGTATAATCATAATCTTGAAAAGCAAGTGTATTCCAGTTACTATAATGGTCATAATAATCACTAGGTAACATAGGTGAAGTATCACTTCTAATGTCTACCATCCTATCTGGTAAAAGTTCTTCTGCTTCTTCTAATTCTTTCCATGCTTCTTCTCTTGCTTTATCATAATCTTTTATTTCTTCTTGCAATGCATTAAAATCTTGTTCTACAAGTGTACTTAATACATTTGCAATTAAATCAGAAGTATCTACTAATAATAAACCTATGTCTTTAAAACTAGTTAAATCAAGGTCTGTGCTATCACCATATTTATAAGTAAGATATATTGCAACAGCTATAGCTAATTCAGGACTATCAGTTTCTTTTGCTATGTAAATAACTATTTCTTTAATAATTAGATTAATTATTACTTTTTTTATCATTGCAGCTATAGCAGCTCCAGTAACGCCAGCTGCAAAAAATGTTAAAAGTGCAAAAATATATAATAATACTTGAACTATTTTTAATAATTTTGCCCACCAAGGTAATTCAATTACTTGAACGTCTGCTACATATAAAGATATATGTGAACTTGCTACAAATAAACTTGATACAGCATCATTAGGTAAATTTTTAATAACTTCGTATGAAAAAGGTATCATTAACCCTGTAGGGTCTGTTAAATCAAAAGTAACCATTTTAAATTTACTAGTTTGAGCATCAATTACTCGTAACATAGTTTTAGGTGAATGTATTGTATAACTATTCATTCCGTTAACTACATTTTGATAATATGTAAATGATGTTCCTGTAGTAGTAGGTTCGTTAGCTTTATTAATTAATCTTAATCCACTTGAAACTGATAAAGGTGTCATAACACAAATTCCTGCACTTCCATTTCCACCATGATGACCACTTCCACCACCTGACCCTGCACCACCAATAGTAACTACAACATAATCTGTAGTATTAGCAACTGTATGATTTACAGTATAGTAACTACCTCTATTACCTGGATTACCAGAATCATCTTGACGAAACCACCCACCGTCATCACCTCCTGATGCTCCACCAGCTGAGTGCCCTGAAGCACTGCCACCACCGGCATCATTATTATTTTGACCTCCAGTACCTTGAAATGAAGAACTAGCTCCTGAAGGTACTCCATTACTACCAGGACCACCAAAAGATTGTCCAGGAAAACCAGTTGAAGTTTCATGAGCATTTCCTGCTCCTCCAGACCCACCTCCAGCAGAATAAGTATTTAATAATGTACCGCCAGCATTATAAACTTTAGCATAAGTTGTACCGCCACCACTACCATTGCTACCACTACCGCCTGATTGACCACTACCTCCTCCACCTCCTCCACCAGAAATTTCAATTTTTAATGTAGCAGAAGTAGGAATTACATTGTATGTCGTATTACTAGTTATTGTTGAAGTAGGAGTAGGTATACGTTCATATATTTCAGACGTTCTTAATCCTCCAGCAGTATTAGTTGAGTTGTCTGAATTTACTAGTATTCCTGAAAAAGTAATAAGTTGTGTAGGCTGCATCCAATCAGCAGCTTCAGAAGAATAACTAGATTGTTGTGTAAGTGTTCCTGCTATATATGATGTTACATGTGCAGCAGTAGTACAAAAATAACCTACGTTATACGTATTTACGCCTGACGACACATAATAAGTATTATTTAAATACCCACCTGTAAACTTAGATGTATCAGAATAGTATTTTTCATATATATCTGAACCTGCACCTGCATTATTAATTGCAGTTAAAGTGTAATTAACAGTTGTAATGTAAGCCCAAGTAAACGCTAATTTATAATCACCTTGTGTTACAAGTATAGTATTGTAAGGTTTTTCATCTGAACTTGGCGTACTATCATAAATAGCTTGAGTTATTCCTTGACCTGGTTGTAGTGTGCTTAAAAATCTAAATCCATAATTCATAGCTATTTGAGATGTATCCCACACTCTAACGCCAAAGTTTAAGTACACATGGTCTACTTTATTTTGATAATTAGCTATATTGGCAGATGCTATATCTTCCATTACAGAATTAATTATCTCTTCAGCATCTAAACCTACTTTATCTACTAAAGCAATTATCTTATCGCGTTTAGTTGTACTTTGTCCAGATGCATTAAAATTAGTATTATTTAATCTTAAAGGTATAGCAGGCAATACACTTAAAGTATCTGTACCTGTAGTAGTAATTTGTGTATCTGGACTATCTAAACTAGTATAAGTACCAGCACCTACTTTGTACACAAATAATTTATTCACATTAGGAGCACTATCTAAATAATAATTTACTATGTAATGTAGTCCCGTAGGTTTGCTAGGTATATTAAAACCTGTAAAGTTTGCTAATGGACTTCCTATTCGTAATGTGTAATTGTTACCACTACTGTTGTATATAGAATTACTAACATTAACTACATAGTAAGTGCTACTGTGATAAAACGTACTTGTTTCATGAACATATGATTTATTTTCTTGTAACCAATATTTTTGCCAAGGGTTAACAAATAATGTACCTAATTTAGCATTAGATATTGTGCACGCAGCGCTGTTAAGCGTAGTAAGTACACTGTCAACTTCATCATAGTCAACAGTCATAACATTACCTTTTAATGTTGGAAATCCTTCAAAATAATGACCATCTTCAATAAAATCTACAAACTTTTTAATACTTTGTGATCCACTTTGATACAAAATATGATAAATATATTCAGCAACAATATCTTTATTATTAAGAACTGCATTAACTAAAACTTCTGTTGATGCTTTTTTATCTGGTTTATCAAATAAAGCTTGATTATGTACTTCAAAAATTTCTACATCATTGTTAGAAGTTTCACCATCTACAAAACCTAATAAATTGGCTACAGGTGATAATACGGCATCTATAATACCTATTACTACATCAACAATACTGTCTACAATATCAACAATTGCATCAACAATATCTTCAATAATATCTGAAATTACATCACATAAACCCATTATTTATTCATCCTATTGCTTTACGTAAATCGTAATAACAT
>TARA_R110002167_G_scaffold28371_5_pt1 | contig 17844 bp, 10 predicted proteins | sample TARA_R110002167 | Tara Oceans TARA_R110002167 (sample SAMEA4398238) | marine metagenome | biome: Polar Biome; feature: [MES] marine water layer (ENVO:01000295) within the mesopelagic zone...; material: water (ENVO:00002006), including particulate matter (ENVO:01000060) such as...... | reverse complement strand
GTAAGCCACAAAAAAGCTTTAAGCAAGGGTGGTTCTAACAAGGATGGGGTACGTATAGAAAGTAAGAGTAAAAACCGTAGTCGTAACTACCAGAAGAAAAAATAGTGCAGATAGTTAAAGATAAAGCTGTGCTGCTAAACCTTCGTAACCCCGATAAGGTTACCGATGTAATCCCAAAGAGTAGGAAACTCTGCGATAACAAGGTGTTAGTTAACTGGGGGCTTGATGAAGCCCATGTCCTTAAAAACTTAGATATAAATGTACCTTCTCCTATCCAAGCCCAATACAAATGGACAGGGCGTTACGAACCGTTTGAACACCAGAAAAGTACCGCCGCTTTCTTGACACTAAACAAACGTTCTTTTTGTTTTAACGAGCAGGGTACAGGTAAGACTGCCTCTGCTATATGGGCAAGTGACTACCTACTTAACAAAGGGTATATCAAGCGGGTATTAGTTATATGCCCCCTATCTATCATGGAGGTCGCATGGAGGGCAGACTTGTTCACGTTTGCTATGCACCGTACCGTAGATGTTGCGTATGGGACATCAGAGAAGCGAAAGAAAATCATCAATCAGGGTGCTGAGTACGTTGTTATCAACTATGACGGTGTAGAGATAGTAGCTGACGCTATTACTAAAGGGGGATTCGATCTAATTATTGTTGATGAAGCTACCCACTACAAAAATGTACAAACTAGAAGGTGGAAAGTACTCAACAAATTGCTTACACCTAAAACTTGGCTCTGGATGATGACGGGTACTCCCGCCGCTCAATCGCCCCTAGATGCTTATGGGTTGGCAAAGCTAATAAACCCAGAGGCTGTCCCTAGATTCTTTAGTGCCTTTAGGGACAAGGTAATGACAAAGCTTACCCAGTTTAAGTGGGTACCCAAAGAAGAGGCTATACAGATAGTATTTAACTCCCTACAACCTGCCATTAGATATACGAAAGAAGAGTGTCTCGACTTACCGGATATGGTCTATGTTAAACGGGAGATAGAGCTTACCCGCCAGCAGAAGAAATACTATAAACAGCTTAAAGATAAGATGGTCATGCAAGCCGCAGGGGAGCAGATTACTGCCCCAAATGCAGCGGTGAACATGAATAAGCTACTACAGATATCTTGTGGTGCTGTGTATACAGATGATGGCGAAGCCTTAGAGTTTGATATAAAGCACAGGTACAAGGTGCTAAAAGAAGTTATTGACGAGTCTAGTAAGAAGGTTCTTATATTTGTACCTTTTAAACATGTAATTAACATGCTTGTTGATAAGTTAAGTGTGGATGGCATTACCTCAGAGATTATACGTGGTGACGTATCCGCACCTAAAAGGACAGAGATATTTAATCGTTTTCAGACAATGGATGACCCCAAGGTACTTGTTATTCAGCCTCAAGCTGCGGCACATGGTGTCACGCTTACAGCAGCTAACACGGTAGTCTGGTGGGGGCCAACGAGTTCACTAGAGACTTACCTGCAAGCTAACGCCCGTGTACACAGGGCAGGGCAGGATCATAAATGTACAGTAGTACAGCTACAAAGTTCAGACGTAGAAAAACGTATATACTCACTATTAGATAATAGAATAAACATTCACACAAGAATAATAGATTTATACAAAGATCTGCTTGACTAGCGTATAAACACACACTATAGTCAAGTTTCCCCGATAAACGGGTGCGAGGAGAAAAAATGAGCAATACCGAACCAAGCTTACCAAAGCTTGTCAGGGCATACCGCGCTCTGCGTGATAAGCGTTCTGAAAACAAAACTATTTTCGATGCGGAAGATTCCTCCCTTAAAAGTAAACAGAGTGCTATTGAGCAGGTGTTACTAAAGCACTGCAACGACAATGGCGTTACCTCTGTTAAAACTGAAGAGGGGGTGTTCTACCGTAAGAAGAAAGTAAGTTATTGGTGCAGTGATTGGGACAAACTACATGCGTTTATCCTTAAACACGAAGTGCCTCAAATACTACAGAAGCGAATCAGTCAGCAGAATCTGGAAGAGTTTTTAACAGACGATAAAAACAAAGAGCTTTCTCCCGAAGGCTTAATGACAGATGCGGTATACACAATTACTGTGCAAAAACCGAGAGGTCAATAATGAATCAAGAATATGTAGCTATTGAGTCTGTAGCAGAAAAGTTCTCTGTCAGCATATCAACGGTGCGAAGCTGGATTAGGAAGGGGTTTATCCCACGGGATAGTTATATTAAAGCAGGGAATACCTACCGTTTTAAACTAGACGAGATCGAAAGTAGTCTACGTAAAGATTCTAGCGAAGGTGAAGAACATTGGACTGATACTTTGGTTGGATCTGATGGAGGTGTAACGCTTAATCTGGACGATGACTATTGATGAATAGGATCAGCATTTACGGTAAAAGATTTAAAGTTGGCGATACTGAGTATGACCAACTTGAGTGTGTAATCGTAAATGCTGCCCCTGTGCAGAGAATGTATTACGCACATGATTATAATCCGAATACACCTCAAAGACCTGTGTGTTGGTCTTCTGATACTAATCAACCCGACCCACAAGTAGAAGACAAGCAAGCTTCTCGATGTATGGATTGCAAGCAAGATATACGTGGTAGTGCGTCTAGTGGTGGTAGGGCATGTAGGTACTCACAGAAACTTGCGGTGGCAATGGAAGATGATCTGTCTGATATACATCAGTTACATGTTCCAGCGAATAGTATTTTCGGGAGGGCAGTTGGTAGTCATATGCCACTACAGGAGTACGCTAGATTTCTAAGTAAGAATAGTACTCCCTCAGTCAGCATATTTACGAAAATGTATTTTGATAAGGACAGTTCAGTACCAAAGATATTTTTTACACCTGTAAGACCTTTGGGAGAAGCTGAGTTAGATGTTGTACAGGAGATGATTGATCACTCTGATACAACTAAAGCAATTACGTTGGATTTTTCTAACGTGCAAGAAATGTCCTGTCCGTTTGAAAAAACAACAGGATTTACAATAAGTACTTAATTGGAGAATGGCATGAGCTATTTAATAAAGGGAGTGGAAGCACTCTACCCTAAGATCGACAGACCATATCAATGGTCAGATAAAGAGAACCGTAGTGTACCCTGTGCAGCGACTGACAACGGGGCAGAGTACATAGTCAACTTAAAAGTTCCTTACGATAAGGCTTTGGATTTACGAAAAGCTATGGCTACTGCGTATCAGGAAAAGAAAGAAGATAGTTGGCCTGAGTTTAAAGATAACTTTAAGCTCTTGGAAGGTTCAAAGAAAGATAAGGACGCTGTGTTTGAAGTTAAAGCTAGATTGAAAGCGGCTTATAATGGGGAAGCGACTAAACCTGTACGTCAGTTTGATGCACAGCAAAATTTGCTACCTGATAATTTTCAGTTAACTACTGGAAGCACCGTCAACGTTGCGGTTACTTTTACACCTTACGCAGGTAAGTTGGGTAATGGTACAAGCTTACGTTTATACGGGGTACAAGTTATTCAATTAGCCGCTAGTAATATCACTAGTCCTTTTGAAAAAGAAGAAGGCTTTACGTTTGCAGATGCTAATCCTTTCGTAGAGGTAGAGGAAAAAGAAGTCGCTGATAAGGTTTCCCCAGTGGAAACCTCTGAAGGTGATGGAGAGTGGGGAGAACCAGAAGAGCCAAAGAAGGTTGCTAAGAAAGAGAAGTCTCCGCCTAAAGTCAAAGATGATGATGATTTAGACGCTATCATTGACGAGTGGGGCGATGATTAATAACCTTTAAAGTTCGCTACAACTAGGGGCTGTCTGTGACATTAAGTTACTCCCTATGTTACACCCTAGTTGTAGCACCCTATTTGGATAGAACATGGATACCAATAATTTATTACGTGCGGTGCTTGGTACCGCAGGGTATTACTGTCTCTTCGCTTCTAATTCAACCACTTCTAAAAGGGTACAACGATTCTATGAAGACATAGATGTACTTGTAGAAGAAGCCTTAGATTTAGATAGTCTAGGTTATGATGTTTATTTTGGATTAGCAGGGTTTAATGAAAGGGGTTCACGTAAAGCAGACAATGTTAAAAATTTACGTAGCTTCTTCCTTGATTTAGATTGTGGGCCTAGTAAAGATTACCCGACAAAAAAAGCAGCGTTAACTGCGCTAAAAGAATTTTGTATTACATTAAGCTTACCGAAACCTCTATGTGTAGATTCTGGTAGAGGGATACATTGCTATTGGCCTTTGTCAGAGAACATCCACCCCGATGATTGGATACCTGTAGCAGAGAAACTAAAAGCTCTATGTGCCCAGCATAAATTCTATGCTGATCCAGCAGTCACTTCAGACATAGCTAGAGTCTTACGTGTACCTGCCACACACAACCATAAAACAGATCCCCCAGCCGATGTCTTTAGGCTAAAAGACAAAGGTATAAAGTTTATAGACTTTGATAACTTTGCAAAGTTACTAGGTGTAAACACAATACTACCACCCACCAAGGCTGCACCTACTGGCAGTAATGCTGTTATGGATGCTCTCCTTGGTAATAGGGAAGCTTCTTTTGCTGATATTCTGAAGAGGACTAAAGCAGGGCGTGGGTGTGAGCAACTAAGACTTATCATTACAGATCAGGAAAACACTAGCGAACCTTTATGGAGAGCAGGACTTTCTATTGCTAGGTTCTGTGCAGATGGGGAGAAAGCTGCACATCTACTATCTCAGAAACACCCAGACTATGACGAAGAAGCCACCAAGCAAAAGTTTGGCCCTATAAAAGGCCCATACACTTGTGCAAAGTTTGATGAGTTTAACCCAGACGTTTGCCCTGAGTGTCCTAACTGGGGAGAAGTAAAGTCTCCCATTGTGTTGGGTAACAGATACAAGAGGGCTGAAACCAGTTACGAAGATATCCCAGATTACCCTCACCCTTACTTCAGGGGGGAGAATGGAGGGATCTATATTAGACTTTCTAATAATGATGGGGACGTTGATGAGAAATGTATATACCACAATGATATGTATGTTATCCAACGAGTTGTAGACCCTGAGTTTGGTGAATCAGTAGTGATGCGCCTACACTTACCTAGAGATGGTATTAGAGAGTTTACAATGCCACTAAGCGCGGTAACGTCGAGGGACGAATTCCGCAAAACGCTATCCGCTCAAGGGGTAGCTGTGATGAAAATGGATGAATTAATGACGTATACAACAACTTGGATCAACGAGATGCAATCTAATAGTGTTGCCGATGAAGCGCATAGGCAGTTCGGATGGACTAACGACAAACATGAAGCCTTCATACTAGGTAACCAAAAGATACTTCCAGACGCTATAGAATTTAACGCTCCTTCTAATCAGACCCTAAGTCTGTTCCCTGCCTTTGAACCTAAAGGCTCCCTTGATAAATGGAAAGAGACTATAAACTTTTGGAATAGAGATGGGTTTGAGCTATATCAGTACGTAACGGGTATTGGTTTTGGATCTGTACTTATGGAGTTTGCTAACGTTAACTGTAGTGCGCTTCATCTACATAGCAAAGCATCAGGAGTAGCTAAGACTACTGCTATGGCTGCTGCGGTAAGTGTATGGGGAGATCCTTCTTATCTAGTAATAAAACAAGCGGATACTTTTAACAGTAAAATGAATCGGGGGGAGGTATACCATAGCCTACCGTGGGCCATTGATGAGATAACAAATATTGCTCCTAAGTTGGCTTCAGATCTTTTGTACCAGTTTACAGATGGTATGCAGAGAAACCGGATGTCTCAAAACGGTAACGTGGAACGTGTACGTGGTAGACCTTGGAAGCTTATGGCGGTTACTACAGGGAACACCAGCATCATAGAACGAGTATGTTTAGCTAAAAGCATGCCTAAAGCAGAAGCTGCAAGGGTATTAGAGTGCTACGTACCAGACATTAAGAACCGTTTTGCAAACAAGAAAGAGACAGATACTTTTGAAGAGAACCTAAAAGCTAATTACGGGCATGCAGGGGTCGTATTTATACAGTGTGTAATGAACAATCTTGAAGAAGTACAACGGTGCTGTCGTGAAGTACAGGAGTATGTAGATACTAAAGGAGAGCTTACCGCTGAGAATCGTTTCTGGTCTGCCCAAATAGCCTTCACTATAGCAGGTATCATATGGGCCAAACGTGCTGGGCTAATTGATTTCGACGTTAGTAAGATATTTAAGTGGGCTTTAGAAGTACTGTTACCTCAGAATAAAAACAATAGTATAAGCATTGATGCCTCTGTGTTCGACATTATGAACGACTTCTTTAGCGAGCACTTTGGCAACATACTCCAAATAAAAAGCACTCACGATAACCGTAAGCTACAAGGTAACGGGTTAGATGCACATGTAGTACCTGATGTCACAGCCAAAGGGAGGTTGGTGGCACGGTATGAGACTGACACGCAGAAGTTTTTTGTTGTACCTAAAATACTAAAGTCGTGGTGTGGAGAGCAGCAGATAAACTATAACGATTTAGTTAAACAGATAAAGGAACATTGTGAGGGTAAGCGTATGAAGGCGCGACTATCAAAGGGTACTAGTTTGAACTTACCCCCCGCTGATGTGCTAGTGATGAAGTTTGCAATAGGTACAGATGACAGTACTACGGAAACATGATCTCTCCCCGGATGGTATTAGAGTAACCGTAGAATGGAGTGCGATGCAGGTGGGTACTTCTATATTTATCCCTTGCATAAACACTGAAGTGGCTAAAAAGCAGGTAAAACAGGTGTTTCTAAGTAAAGAATGGCAGTTTTTAGCTAAAGTAAGGGTAGAAACTGGGTATTTAGGGTTACGGGTGTGGCGAACTGTGTGATAGCATACGCTTGACAGTCTAAAATCTGTCTCATGTGCATTTTCTCCAAAGTGCCCTTTACCCCCCTTAACTGGGGGGTTTTTAATTAAGGGTCAAGAGGAATACCTTGATCCCCTACGTTTCCGCTACGATAAAGCTCATCCGTATAGTCAAGATAGGGTCTTAGATTACCAGAAAGTGGAACCCCGTCAGCACTGCCTGAAGAGCGTATTTTATCTCTAGCTCTTTTACTGTTCCTTAAGTTACCTTCTGTTATCCGGTACCCATAAAACATTTTTTCGTGCCGCTTATTAAAAGTAGCCATTTTTTTACGGAACCTTACCATCTTCTCAGGGTCGTTATTATAATAGGCACTCATGTAGTTATTGATTAAGTCTTGTCTTTTCTTAGATATTACCCTTCCTACGTATTTTCTGTTCCCTATTTCTTCTTGTGTCCTGACTACTTTCATAGGAGTAAAACCAAACAGTTGAGCCGATAATTCTCCACTAGTCAGATCATCTCGAATGACCATGTTATCTCTATTTCTGACTCCTTCTGACTCGTAACGCCCTAGAGCTTTTATTACGTTACCAAACCCAGTAGGTAAAGCCTCTTCTGCAGCACGTACATAGTCACCTTCAACAGCTTTTCCTCCTGCTCTACCTAATTTCGCAGCCACACTGAATGCAGGGCCTCCCACAAGACGAAAAAACTGCTCTTCATAACTCATATCCCGTTTAAATTTATCTTCTTGGAATACCAAACCACTTAACCGCATACGGTCACCCGCATTAATCCCTAAACTATCCGCGACTACACCTCTGAGTAACGTATCGTTACCTAATAATTCTTGGACGAACAGGTTAAAGTTTTTATATTCTGCAGGATCGTCTTCATCTTCAGGCATCAGGTCGTACATCATCTGAACTACGCCGTACAAAGGATTACCTACTACACCAGACAGGAATAAACCTACAGCGGTATTGCCCATGACGAAAGTGATAGCCCCTTTTCGCTGCCTCCTCATTTCATCTACTTGAGCTTGAGAAGCACCTTCTCTACTTTTAAACGTGGTGTTGATAACAGTAAAAAGTTGTTTAAGTTGGAGATAGTACATCTGCAACCCGAACGTCTTATACATCATAGATATAGCAAGGAGTCCCATTCTAGTGAGAGGAGGTGCCGACTCCCTAAAGGAAGCACCGTTAGTCTCCTGCATAACGTATATAGCTTCTTCAATAGCTTTTTCTTGGTTAGATTCTGCCTTACCTTTCTTGTTGGTACCTGTACTTTTTCTACTGTCGGCAGCTTCTAATTTATCCATTTCTAATAAATAAGTAGCAATCATGGTTGCTTGACGCGAAATCTTTTCCGCCCCAGAGAAAGCAATACCTGATATGGATACTAGTTTATTCTGCATATTAACCATTTGGGTAAGGGCACCTTCCCGTACAGTTCCGTCTTTACTTACTGCCCTACCCATAAACGTTCTTTCTGTTTCAAAGTTGCCCGCTTGCTTTAAAGGTACACCTTTCTTTTCCGATTCAGCGAACTGCTGGTCTATTGCGCTATGAGTTAATAACCCTCTGTTACGTATCCCTATAAGTAGCGGTTTTAACCTTTCCAAATCTTTAATGTACGCCTTTGGAGCGGTTGTTTTTATTTCGTAGGTATTAGTTTTAGGGAAGTACTCAAAGTAATTATCTATCCCAATACTAAAACCACTGTCAGAAACATGTATATATTTAAGGGCTGTACCCATAGCAAGCATAGATTTTCTAAGCCCGTATACACTCCCTAACTTATTGACAACTACTAGTGGTAGCTGTGAAAGGTTAACGGCAGCGGAAGATACGTTAAAACCAATAGTAAGCATGAAAGCGTAAGCGTTCGCATTCGTAGCAAAAATGTCAAACTTACTTAAATCTGGGGGTGTACGTAAATCTGTTAACTTCTGTAATGCGACTTCTCGCATTGCCTCCCACGCTCTCCTGTTTGATCTTTTATTTGCTAGAAGTCTTCCACTTTTAGTTAACCCCGTCATATCTGGGCCTACTAAACCTACTACCTTATTTTGAAATTTTTCTATAGCGGGGGCTGCTTTTCTTCTTTCTATTTGCAACCCCATCGACATACCTTTTGTCTGGAGTGCAAACAAAGGGTCACCAATGTACCCCATTACACCTGCTCTAACTTGAAACTGTTTAGCGAAAGACGTTTCAGGTAGTAAGTCTATGTACATTTCAGCGAGGGACGTTCTTAATTGGGTTTGTTCTGTAAGACCTAAAGAACTCTCCCCAAGATCTGTAACTTTTCTAAAGATACTTGAGACTATCGCAGGGTCAGGGCCATATAAATTTGTTTGGTTGTCTCCTTTGTAGGTATCTATAGGAGACTTAGAAATAGTACTTGGGTCAATAGCACCAAACCACTTCTCCGCTGAAGTCTCAATAGTACCTTGTGGTAGTGGGCCTTTATCTGCATCTTTTACCGCTTTCCTAAGATCTTCTATACGCTGTTCAGCTTCACCATAAGTTCGATACATCTCAAATGTAGAACTGTACCGAGGGTTTTCATCAGCAGCTTCACCATATAGTTTAAAAGATACGCCGTATTGCCCTGCTCTAGTAAGAGGGAAGTATACTTCTAGAGGTTGCTTATCAAATATAGGAGCGATAATCTCGTTTTTAGTTCTTTCTAATTCTTTCTTAATAGCGGTTTCGGTTTTACCTTCCATATGACTACGGACAAGTTGTTCGACTCGTCCTGTAAGTAGCTCTCTCATTTCTAAATACTTACTAACATAATAACCGTTCATCTGGTTATATAAGTCATGCCCGTTTTTACCGTCCACAACGGTAGCACGGAGCTTATTCCATGCAGGGCGTTGCGCTTCCCATATTTTGTATTTTACAGACCCTAGTTTTTTAGCTTCGGCTTTAGTAAGTTGAGGAGGTACTTGAGTGATAGTAGACCCAAACTCTGAGCTATAGATAACGTCTTTAAGAGCTTTAACAAAATCCACACCTCCTTTCTTAGCGAGTTTATCGTAGAGAGATACTATTAACCCTATCTCTTGCTTTACGCGATCTGTACCTCCCTTGATTTCACCTAGAAACTTGTCTATCTGCCCCATACCTTTCAGACCAACGCTCTCTGCCATGTCTGCAAATGCTTGGTTTTGCATAAGGTAACTAAACCTTTTCTGTACTTCAGCAGAAGACCCTAAGTACGTTCGCATCAGCCAACTTTGGTTAGCCTCAGAGCCACTAACTTCTGATCTTTCTTTACGGCTTTTAAGCACTCTTGAGAATATTCTTTCTACCACGGAAGCACTTGTGGCCCCACTTAGGGAAGAGTCTACATCACCTACAGGAGGTACAATTTCGTTAAGTAGCTGATCTACTTGAGATAGCGCATCTGTTGGGGACAGTCTAGATTCAAAGCCTGTACGTTTAAGAACACTGTTTAGTAGTCTACGTACAGAATTAGTAAACTTCTGAAGAACGTTTAGTTCCTCTCCTATAGCACTTATACCTGCTAACCTACGTCTAAACACAACGTTAGAAAACGCTTCGGCAACAAATTCTTCTAAGTTAAGAGTACCGTATACATCTCCTAGAGCGTCCTTAGTCTCTTGATAAAGCTTTTTCAAGTCTTTAACCGCAGGGCGTTTACCTGATACAACTGCTTTATGCGTTAAAGCGTGAGCTATTTCATGTAGTAGTGCCCTAGTATTAAGGTACTTCTCGTTAATTGTAATAGTGTTGGTCTTAGGGTCGTATTCACTAACAATAGAGGTACCATCTGCATCGACTAAATCTTTCTTAGTCAGATTAAAGTTTATCTTGTCATCGCCTTTTATCTTCTCATAAAAAGTTTGTATAACTTGGCGTAAGTCTTTATTACCTGTTGTCTTATACAAGTAATCCAGAGCAACAAGTAAAGGGTTGTCTGTTTTCTTATTACGGTTTTTTATAACTTCTACAAGCGCAGGATTTGCTAACGCATCTAGTTCTCTTGCTGCCTCTAACGTAAGAGGTTTAGACTCCCAGTTACCTGCAATGATGTTTGCAATATCAAGAACCGCTGTTGCATCTATATCTTTTAAAGCTTTTATTGCCTTTAACCCGTTTACTTCTACTTGTATAGCTTCTAGCTCTACTTCTGATTCTGCCTTTGTTATCCTACCGTTTGCTAGACGTATACCTACGTCCTCTATTTGTGCCGCAGCTATAGAGCTTATATCTTTATCTCTTTCTATTTGCTTACTCTTACGTACTACTAATAACTCAGCTTTAGCCCGTATTTTCTTTGCAGCTTGCTCTGTTTTAAAATCAGATATAACCTTATCTCTTCTATTCCAATCTGTGTTGCTAAGTATCTCTTGCCCCTCAAGGCTATCTGGGTCTATAGACCTAACAGGAGATTGTACTTCAGGGTTAAAAGGGTCATCTTTTTTAGTTTCGGAAGGGTATTCTTTAATAGTCGAACTAAGGTTGTCGTTTCGGCGTTTATAAACCTCAATCATATTCTGTACGTTAACTTTAGTAGTTTTAGATAGATTGGTATCTACCCAAGCACGGAACAAACTAGCGTTATCTCCACCAGTACCCGTGAAAAAAGCTTCTTCCCAAGGCGACAATCTATCAGAAGGATAGAAAATACGTGTAGCCATTGGCCCTGCTTTGCTTTCAATTATTTTTTTAGTGGGTCGTGAAAATGCAGGTGCGTTATCTGGCCCTACACCTAAGTCCCATGCTAACGACCGTAGTGCGCTTTCAGGGTTTAGAAACCCTTTAAAATAGTTCCAAGCTGCGCTTTCAGGGGTGCGTGTAGTTTTGTTATCCCCTCCTAGTAATTCTTTTTCAGAATTATTCATTAGCTTAGTTACAACGTTTAGATCTTTTTTACCTAGAAACGTTGGTGTTTCAGATTCATCAGGTCTAAATGTAGTGGCCTCGTTATTGGAAGCCTCCATATTTTTTTCAACGTTTTTAGCTTGTACCCCGTATATTTTTTCTGTCATAGCATTTAACGAGGCTTTATCAAAACTAGCTCTAGCGGGTTTATCTGCTATACCAATAAGCTTTTTAGTCTTAGGTTTAGTTTTAGCTTTAGTTTCAACTTTAGTTTTCGCTTTAGTTTCAACTTTAGATTTAGATTCTTTCCCTCTAAAAAAACCTAAAACATCTCTTAGTTTAATTTCTGGTTCTACACCTTGAGCAACCTCCCTAAAACCCGGAATACCGTCAGCTACTTGTTGAGTATCTACTTTTAATAGTCGCTCAGATACATCAAGTACCTTGCTTAAAGCAGTGGGGTCTTTCTTCCAGTTAATTAACCGTGCAGCCCAATCAACAAAAGCTTCCCACAAGTTTGTTATTCTATTGCCTTTTCTAAGAGGAGAAGATTCAGGTACTTTTATACCCTCTAAGTACTGCCGTACTCCACTGTCACTCCGTGTCCAAGCTAATGTCTCATCAGCATTTCTAAATGTGTTTGCCCCTTCACCAATTAATCGTTCTACGGGGGCTAAAGTATCTAGTAGTTCTGTAGGTACATTTCTATAAACCTTGTTACCGTTCTCAATAACAACGTAAGGATCTAGTGGTTTTAACACTACGTTAAGGTGTTCCTGAATGATCCCTTGAATATCATCTAACTCAGCAACCGTTTTGCCTAACTCAGTATCTAGATCCGTATCTTGTCTACCTATTGCAACAGTAGGTACTAGTATCCCGTGCGTTGCTTCGTGAAGAGCTACTTGAGCGGATAGTCCTTCAGGTACCTGTTCATCAGTATTTAGATATATAAGATCTCTAGAAGGGATTAATAAGCCCGCTACAACCTCGCCTTCATTTTGTTTAGTCGTGCTAAGTTCATTTCTATAATCTGTACCCCCCGCAACAACGGCAACAGGTTCTATACCCGCTGTTTGTAACTGTTCATATCGAGTAAGTAATGTACTGGTTAGTTCTTTTTGTACTAAATCAGACTCAGTTTCTTGGACTGCCTTAAGTACATCTGTTACAGGCACAGGGGTATCAAATCGTACTTCACCTGTATCAGGGTTAACTTTTTCAGTACCCAATACTTTAGTTATTGCTTCTCGTTCGGGAAGTACGCGAATGCGGGTTGCTTCAATCTCAGCAGCTTCTTGAGAAGCCATTTGAGCCGCAGGATCATCATCAAAAAGTTCGTTAGCATCGAGTCCAGTATCAGGTTCAATATCAGGCTCGATATCAGATTCGATATCAGACTCTTCAACATCAAGTTTAGCTGCATCGAGCCTTTGCTCTTCTAGCCCAGCAGCCTTTAAAGCTTTCGCTGTTTCTGTATCAATAGGTTCCGCTTCTATTACCGTACTTTCTGGTACGTTTGTTACCGTACCTTGTACTGCCTCTGCTTCTTGCTCTACAGGTTGTACTTTAGGTTCTAGGTTAGGGCGACCTGTATTTACTTCTTCTGTACCTAAACTATCTACAAACTCAGCAACTGTTGCCGCTGATATCTCTTGCATAGAAGTAGTTTCGGTTCTTGGCTGTAGCGTAGTAGGGGCTGTTTCACGATCTTGTTCTGTAAGCAGAACTCTATTTAGTTCTTTTGCAATATCGGCTTTTACTTGTTCAGGATCTGCACCTATATCTACTTGTTCTGTGTAGTAGGTTTCCGCATCTTTAAAGAACGCTTCACTGTATACTTCTCTACTTACCTGTTCAGATTTCCAATCAGGTACGTCATCCCCTAAACTTTTTACTTCTTCTGATATTTTATCGTCTAAGTTTTCTTTTTTATTCTTACGTAAGGTTTCTTCTTCGCCCTTTTTCTGCATGGAGGCAGCATCCACGCCAAGGGCACCTGCGGTACCCCCCATTACACCCCCTAAAACAGCGCCATCAATAAGGGCTTTAAAAGATTCGTCACGTTGCTCAGGAGCTAAAGGATCTAAGCCAGCTTGCCATTGTTCCATGACTGTCTGCCCAAACTCGGACACACCTTCTACGCCTCCCGTAAAAGCGGCTCCCTTACCTGCACTTTTTAATCTTGATAAAGGTTTGGTGAATAGCCCTGTGCCACCTTTACCTACATTCCGCATAAAGTTATCGGTTGCAGGTTTACCAATCATAGGTAGGAGCTTCAAACCAACCATAGTGGTTAGCTGAGATATAGTAGACTGCCCTAAAGAAGCTATAAACGCTTTACCGTAATCAAGTTCTCCTGTTTCTTTACCTCTGGTTATATTAGACCCAAAGAAGTAAGGCACTTGACTCGCAATACCAGCACCACCCGCTGCAATAGTAGCTCCCAACCCAGTTATACCTAAGTACGGGGCGGCAGCGACAGCACCAAGAGTAGCTCCTACGGAAGTAGCTATAAGAGGAGTTGTTTCTAACAGGGCTTCGGCGTAATAAGATATACCTGATCCGATTTCATCAAGACTACCTAGACCTATATCTTCGCGGGACGTTCTGTAGCCCTGCATCTCTTCAAGCTGTTTAGTCTCTTCTGCAATTTGTGCTTTAGAAACTTCGGTTAACCACTCATTACCAGTAGCCTCACCTAAAAATTCACCTACTTCACCAGTAGCTAATCCTGCTCTATCAATACCCTGAGAGAAAGCGGCTTCAAGATTACCGGGAGCATCTATTTTTTTCCTACGTAGTTGTCTTACCTCTTCTGCACTTGGTTGAGAATACAACTCTATCGTAGCTTTTTCTGAGGCACTTAGGTTTTCGGAACCTTCTATGGCATCCCAATCAACCGTAAAGTAAAACTCACCTTTGTTAGCTAAAGCTTGCTCCGGTGTTGGCTCTTCGTACTCCGGTATTTCAGATTCTTGAACACTCATAAACTACTCTATCCCATTAGAGATATAATGCCGCCTTGTTTCTTATTAATTGCTTTCTTGGTTTGTTCTACGGCGTTAGCTTGAGTCTGTCTTTCCATTACTACTTTGGCATTAGTAGGATCTAACTCAACACTGTTTGCTATTTCCTGCATTCTTCTAGTGTAGTCGGCTCCCAACTTAGTTATCTCTCTTGCTTTCTCTTGAGGTGTTATAGACTGTGAATCCATTACAGTTTGCATAAGGGATAGATAAGTATTTTTTTCTGAGGCTAATCGCACAACTATACTTTTAGCAGCGGTTATATTTTCTTGATTTTGTAATGATATAACCGCTGTTTTATAAGATTCATCTACACTTAATTTCGCAGCTTCTATGTTCTTTCTAAGTTCTCTGTCTTTTACTTTCTCCCCTAGTGTTGCATCAAACTGCCTACCTTTCTCTTTTAAGGCATCTAACTGCGTTTGCTGTTCTTCAGTAAACTCAAACTTATCTAGTGCTAGTCTAGCGTCAAACTGACTAGCATTTTCCTCTAATTTGTTTCCTTCTAAATCAAGTTGGCCCGCAGCTATTGCAGCTTGTAGAGAGGTAGCAGTTAAAGCACTTCCATCTTTGCGTATCCCAGCTAAAGCATCATTTAGTTCTTTACGCTCTGCGGCTTCTCTTTGGTTTGCTGCACTAGAGGACTGTCGAAACCCTTCTGAAAGTGTTCTTGCGCCTCCAAAATCTATCATACGCTGAACAGCATCATCACTAATAAATCCCCCTCTCTCCTCTTTTTCAAAAGATTTAATTATTCTAGCTGCTTCTTCTTTAGCTTCTGCTTTTTCTTCCTCTCTAAGCCGTTTAAAAAGATCATACGTTCTATTACTAGCAGTGCTAACTTCAGTAGTACGTGGAGCAGAAGGCATAGTTGCTTCTCCTTCTCCTTCTCCTCCTACAAACGAACCCTCTTCACCATTAAAAGATACAAGCCCACCCTGTGCGGCTCTCATGGGTGCTGCAGGGGGAGTAATACCTCCGGGAGGCATGCCTCTCATATTATTAGCCCCTAAAGCAGGTACTCCTCCCCCTCTTGTAGAAGCAGGTGCGGCGTTAGGGTTGTTCAACAACCTTCCTATACCTCCAACAGGAGATCTTTTATTGGCGCTGACTAGTTTATTTAAAGCATTCTGCTGATCCATTTGTTGCCCACGGGCAGCATCTCCTACAGCTTGAGCTTTTAAGCTAGTAAGGTCTTTAGATAACATTACACCTTTCGACTTTAAGTCATCATCTACTGTACTGTTTGGATTTCCTGTACGTCCTACAAATGCTTCTTCTTGTAACTTACGATTCTGTTTAGCAAACTCATTTACAACTCGTTGAGCCGTAAGCGTTTCCATTGTCTTTTGGGGTATGCTTGCGTACTTTTGAGCCATTGCAGGGTTTTTTTGAAATGTCTCATTCATCGAATCTAGTTGTTGAGACAAAGGATCATTTTGGTTTGTATACATAATTTATAATCCTGTTATCCGAATATTTCTTTTAGTATGTCAATGATGCCACCTGCGGTAGATATACCCGAAGAAGTAGGATCGGGGGCAGCGTACATATTCTGTTTTGTTTCTAGAGGTAACTCTTGCAATAAGGACTGCATATACTGTGCGCTTTTCATTGGGTAGTCCCGCTCCTCAATAAACTGCCCATAGTCAGCTTTTATACCTTCGCTCAAGATACCCCTTTCAGCGTTACCTGCAGCTTGTTGCGCTCCAAATACATCAAACCCGTACTTGTTAGCAAAATCTTGCGCTAGTCTTTGCGTTTCCTGTTCTTTGTTGTACTGCTGCATACCTTGATCGTAGGCAGTTGCGTAACCTTTACCTGTAATACTAGAGACTTCTTGAAGAGCGTTACGGTCAAGCTCTGCATCCATTATTGCTTGTCGAGAGCCTCCATAAGCACCAGCTTCTGTTAGCCTTCCCGCATTTGCCATACGTGATACTGCTGCCTGTCTGTTTACTTCATCTATCTGAGGCTGCATTGCTCCCATAAGGTATGGGTTCATATATTTACTTAAATCAAACCCTTCATCAGTAACAGATCCGGGAGTGTAAGAACCCATACCCATACCACCGTTCGTACCATCCGGGGCACCTAACCCTGCAATCCCCGTAAATGCCTGTTGTTGTAGGTCTGTGGCTCCAGCAGTTAATGGCCCTTGGTAAGCTTGGTATGGTTGATTAGCAGCCGCCTTACCCTTACCCAGCATCTCGGTAACGTATGGCCCAACATAGCCAGATAAGTTTGACTCGTACCCAATATTACTAGGGTCTGTTGGGTTATATGAGTAAGTGTCAGACATTATGCAATTCCTCTACTAGGTAAGTATCCACTAGGATCTATTTGTGTACCTTGTTTAGTTGTCCCTGTTCGAGCTTTCCGTACATCTGACATCATGCTGTACAGTATATCCGCTCCAGCATCTGAGTTACCGTTCCCTAAATGACTTACTACGTCTGCAGGTAAGACAAACTCTCCGTCACTCAAAGCTGCTGGTTGTTGCCCATCTATAGAAGTATTGATTTGATCTGCCATACCATCAGTAGACCCACCTAAGTACCCCCCACCTGCAAGAGACACAGGCCCCCCTGCTTTTGCGCCATCGGAATTAGGCGACCATTTCTTCCCTTGTAAGTAAAGTATATATTCAAAATAAGCTTTTACGTTAGGTTTTTTAGTAACCTCGTAACTTACCTCTACTGCAGGATCGTTTAGTACTGCGTTTGCAGCGTCTTGCGCTTGTGTTCTAGCTTCAGCATCTAATGCTCTGGCCCCACCGTCCCTAAACGTCATAGGGACATAGTTAGTTTTACCGTTTGCATCAAATTTAAAAGCGGAGTTTTTATCAGCGTAGAAATTTTCACGCCCTACCGTTACCCCATTAGCATCTGGGGCATCTAAATTACGTATAGTATCTGCGTCAAGCCCTTGCTCTACTGCCGCGTTTCTTGTGTCTTCTATTCTCGCAGCCCAAGTATCAGCTTTCTGTGCAGATGGGCCGTTACCCAATGTCCAATTAGCCCATTCATTTGCACTGATATAGTTATTATTATCAGTATCCCCACCCTTTGCTTTGATAATATTATAGTTGTCTTCCGTAAGCTCTGTCCCGTCAAAAGGCCGTACACCAAACCCTTCAGGAGGAGTAGTTTCACCGGGAGGAGTTTCA
>TARA_R110002167_G_scaffold148994_1_pt1 | contig 17845 bp, 16 predicted proteins | sample TARA_R110002167 | Tara Oceans TARA_R110002167 (sample SAMEA4398238) | marine metagenome | biome: Polar Biome; feature: [MES] marine water layer (ENVO:01000295) within the mesopelagic zone...; material: water (ENVO:00002006), including particulate matter (ENVO:01000060) such... | reverse complement strand
AACGACTCAAGGTCGGCTTGTGTATCTCTCTGCGTAGACAACAAAGAAATGGTATTAGGCGGCTGGCACGATGATACTTAACTTCGGTCGACACGCTTGTTCAGCAATGGATTTTCAATCAAATTGGTTTATCACAATAGACCTAAGTGCATCCTGTAGTGGTCAACTAATTCCGAAAAATCGGAATAGGACGCTTTTGCAAAGAGTTTTAATTTAAAAATATTTGAGCTAAAACAAAAAGTTAATTCACTTATAATTGAGAAAGCTCCAAATATTAGAAATACATGTCCAATATCGATAAGTCTCAGATAATTATTGCCACAATAAAATCAGAGTGATTTATTAATGTGTAGCCGCTTCCAGATCCGACAGCCTAATCCTAAAATAAAATACTTTTCGCGAGACGAGTTTTAGCAAAAAAAGCTATTCATGAGTAGAGTATCAATACACTGCTAAAAAGGCTTGTCTCCCCCCATCGTAACTCTATAACCCGAGCGCGTTTGCGGAAAGTAATCCCACACCGCAAAATGTTGTGTGCAACGGTTGTCCCAAATAGCAATGGAGTTTGGCTGCCATACAAATCGTACCTGATAGTTAGGATCTTTAGCTAATTCAAATAACATACTCAAAATACCTTTACTTTCTGTCTTTGAGACGCCGACAATTCGCGTCGTATAAGACGCGTTAACAAAAATTCCTTTCTTTCCGGTCACTGGGTGAGTTCGAACGATGGGATGTTTAGTGCATGGATAGGCGGTACCATAATCACCGTAAATACTATGGTAAACGGGATTGGCATCATGCTCTGCTTCAAGTCCACCTAGGTACTCTTGCATCGCCGGTGACAAAGCCTCATATGCTGCATACATAGATGAAAATAATGTATCACCTCCGATATCCGGAAGGGTATGTAAATACAACATTGAGCCCATTGGAGGCTCGGGGTTACAGCTTAAATCAGAGTGCCAATTATCACCGGCAATATATTTAGAGGTCTTATCGGCATGGATGGCGACTATCTCTTGATGTCTTTCGATACCCGGCGCAGCTGGATGAATAATTAATTCTCCAAAAATTTTTCCGATGTCTTTATGTTGCTCATGAGTAATACATTGGTCTCGGAGAAAAATTACTTGATAGTCCATAAGTGCTTGATGAAGATCGGCACGTTGTTGCTCCGATAAAGGACGCGTTAAATCCACATTACTGATTATTGCCCCAATGTTTTTTGTCATCGGTGTGACAGTCATATTATTCATAATTACACCATTAAATTTAATAAATAACGCAAATAACTACATTCCGTACTGATAGGTTTCGTATTCTGTGACTTGGCTTTGCCTAACGGCCCCAAGTGCGCTTGTATATTCGAGTAATATATTCATAGAATGTTTGAGTCTCGCTCGGATATAGATATCGTCTTTACCTTCAGCTAGATCCGTATCGTTCATGCAACCTTTCACATTACGTACTATAATATGGTCTGGGATCCAACAAATTCGATTATTTTTATAACTGCTGATACGCAATTCAGCCACAGGTAAGTAACCCCCGGTAGCCGATGATATGGCAACGATAAGACCGGGTTTATTTGCCATCTCATCATAACTACTAAAGAGAAACAGGTTTTTCAGACAACTAGGCACCATTCCATGCCAATCCGGAGTAATGACCACAAAACCGTCACAGCTTTGTAACTCTGAGGAAATCGGCTGCCAAGCCGTTTGTAAGGCTCCTTGTTTTTCGTACCAAAAACTATCGTCAAAATTAGGTAACGGCTGCGCACCTAAATCAATCAAATACGTATCACACCCTTTTGAAATGAATGATTTTTCTATATATCGTCCCACTTTACTCGTTTGAGACTTAGCCCGCTGGCTGCCGCAGATAATTCCAATTTTCATTATAATTCCACCTTTATCAAACAAGTGAACTAACTTATCGGTCATCACACTTTACGTCTTGTCCTTTTACGCACGAAAAGTTGAGTCAGCTTAAAGCTTACCTAAAAAATGACGTTCGAAGGTGCAAAAATGCACAATTTTAGAGCATACGGGAGGTCGACTAGATATTCATAGATTGCCGATATCGTCTTATTTCAAATTGTTAGACGGATATGTCCAAGATGAAACTCCAACAACTTTTTATACTGGTGCCAGTTTTATGAGTGATGTGAAGTTGCATTTCTAATTGATTTTGACGCGATATGTCATTCAGTACGTTAAATTATGGGAAATAAATGCATGATAAATAAAGTATTCACCGAAGATTTCTTTGCCAGCTTGAACAGCTCCACCGTCGACATTGAGTTCGCTGAAAGTCTGCCCCCTGAATGTTATTCCAATCAAGCATTTTTTGAGTTTGAAAAAGAGGCACTCTTCAATCATGAATGGTTATGCGTTGGCCGTGAGTCATTAGTACCAAATGTGGGAGATTTTTTTACTGTCACTCATGTCAATGAACCTCTTATTATTTGCCGCGACAGAACAAAAGAAATTAAGGCTATGTCGGCAGTATGCCAACATAGAGCGATGCTCGTTGCCGAAGGCCACGGAAATGCTCAAGCGTTTTTATGTCCTTATCATCATTGGGGATACCGTTTGGACGGTACCTTATCAGGTGCACCTGCTATGAATAAGACATGTAATTTCAGTCGCGATGATATTGCGTTACCAAGACTAAAAGTTGAAGTGTGGCTGGGTTTCATTTTCATTAATTTTGACCTTGATGCCGCCCCTCTCGCGCCAAGATTACCTGAAGTCAGTAAGCACTTAGAAAGCTATGATCTTAAAAATGCAGAAGGGCCTCGACCCGATAAGCCAGAGCGTTATAAGTGGAATTGGAAAGTGATGATGGAAAATAACAATGATGGATATCATGCGACCAAATTGCATAGAGGGCCATTGCACGACTTTATTCCTAGCGAGAAATCTGAATTTCCACAGATGTCAGAAAATGAGGCTGGTTACGTTAGATTAAATGGTACCAATCATCCTGATGCTGCATTTAACCCTCTGCAGAAAGCTATTTTACCTATTTTTCCTAATTTGACGGATGAAGACCGACATCGAGCTGTGTTCGCTAATTTGCCACCTACCCTATCCTTAGTAATCACCAGTGATATGGTCATTTACTTAATTTTACATGCAGAATCCGCTGACAGTCACAGTATGACAATTGGGTATTTAGTCGCACCGGGCGCAATGAAAACCCCGTTATTTCAAGACAAAATGGATTTTAATATGAAGGCTGCGATGGAGATTACTGAACAAGATCTTCATGTAGATAAGCTTGTTCAGGTTGGGCTAACGTCACGCTATGCCCCAAGAGGTCGTTATTCTTGGCAAGAGAAAGCTCAGCTACTGTTAAATCAGTGGTTAGTCGAGCGATATCAAACAGGCTGGGGGAAAAAACAACAAATCATACCCATAAGACAGAGCGCTTAAATTACATAACTACAAATCTATTAGTGGCAATAACCGCCACTATATACAGTCATTTATCAAAGGTGTAAAGATGCACAATAGTACCACTGAACAGCAAAGTGGCTGCATGCCCACAATTTTTTTTGGCCATGGCAGTCCAGGCAATATATTAGAAGATAATAAAGCGACACAGATGTGGCAGCGCCTAGGAAGAGAAATTGGTACACCCAAGGGAATAATTTGTATTTCATCACACTGGTACACTGATGGGGTAGGAGTAACATCTTCTGAACTGCCTAAAACTATTCATGATTTTGGTGGATTCCCACCCGCCATGTACGAAATGCAATACCCAGCGCCAGGATCCCCTACATTAGCTGAAAAAATTGTAAACATTTTATCTGAAGAAAGAGCTGTTTTGGATGACAGTTGGGGATTTGATCATGGTGCTTGGTGCGTATTAAAAAAAGTATTCCCACAAGCAAATATTCCTGTCGTACAGCTTTCTATTCATCGACATCAGCCTCCAGAATTCCACTTTAAAATTGGACAAAAATTATCACAACTTAGACGCGAGGGATACTTGATTATGGGAAGTGGAAATATTGTCCATAATCTATCAGTAATGGATTGGGGGGGACGCAACAAAACCTTCGATTGGGCAAAGCGATTTGGCGATAACATCCGCAACGCGATATCAATTAATAATCCAGAATCCGTCATTCATTACACTAAGTTTGGTGCCGACGCGCAAACATCAGTGCCTAACCCCGATCACTTTTTACCATTGCTATATGTTTTGGGAGCTCGAGTTTCAGAAGACATTGTGCGCTTCGAAACTAATTACGTAGAGTATGGCTCGCTAGACATGACTACGGTGGTATTCAGTTCAGACTAAAATTTTAAAAAGGGAAATAGGCACAATTAAGCTGGCGTACCCAGTCAAGAACTTAAGCTCCTATACCATTAACCTGAATTTCGTAAGTCTATCAATAGAATAATCTAGGAGCGTTCATGTCACTGTTAAAAACTGATGATTTAACCCAACAGGATCGGCATCAAGCCGGTGCTATGCATACACTGAAAGCGACAGTTAAAAACTGCCATTGGGGATACTTTTCTGCCACTGAAGCCCCCTCTTTATTTGTTGAAAGTGGAGATATTATTCAGGCTGAGGCTATCACACATCATGCAGGAGATGCCCCTGAGTTGATGATGGACGATAGTATAAAAGCTATATGGAAAGGGATCCCTGAAACCGATAGAAATCCGGGGGTTCATTTAATGACCGGACCTATTTTTGTTAAGGACGCCCAACCTGGAGATATGCTAGAGGTTAGATATATTTCTATGCGCCCCCGTTTTTCGTACGGCTCAAACTTGGCTGCGAATTGGGGGCATTTATATAGTGAACTTGGTGAAAAGGAACGGGTGACTATTTATCGTCTAGATATGGCTAGTATGCAGGCCCATGGGCATTACGCTTATGATTTCAAAGGGAAATACGAAACGCCAGGTACTGTTTCAAAATGCCCAGAGTGTGAACGCCAGAATACACTTAATGGCGTGAGAGTACCGGTTCGTCCTCATTTAGGTACTGCCGGAGTCGCTCCTAATGTCAGCGGTCGCGTGAGTACTATACCGCCAGGTAAGCATGGCGGGAATATTGATAACTGGCGTATTGGAGCTGGTTCAACAATGTATTATCCCGTACAAGTTGAAGGTGGTCTATTTTCAATAGGAGACCCTCATGTTTCTCAGGGCGATGGGGAAATAAGCGGCACCGCCATTGAAGCCTCATTAGATGTAACAATGCAAATTATTGTACGTAAAGATTTTGTGTTCCCTTCCCCGTTACTCGAAACACCAAATTATTTTGTCGTCCATGGTTTTGATGAAGACCTGAATATAGCGATGAAGAATGCCTCTATAGATATGCTCGAACTGCTGTCCGATCATCGGGGGCTAAGTAAAGACGATGCATATTCATTAATGAGTGTCAGCAGTGATTTCGGAGTTACTCAAGTCGTCGATAGTGTCCAAGGAGTACACGCCAAAATTCCTAGGAGCATTCTTGATATTGGCGAGCCTCCCCCTAGCTAAATACCCAGCATCCTTCACCTATAATCGTTAACGCGCATATCAAACGTCGTAATGTGACATGCGCTTTTCATATATTATTATACATCTAAAATATATCCCCCTTACTGGTATATAAATTGCTAAGTATCTCTAAGCGCAAACTAATTTAGTTAACGCAGACAAATTGATATCCGTGAATTTGCGAGAATTTGAAGAGAGAAAAATATGCAAAATCAATGTTGGAGCTTCTCTACTGATGCACACTCCAAGATGGATAAACTTCCCATGTGGCAGGATGCACTAGGGAAATTAGGGCTTTATTGCGAGTATAAAGGTAGGTCGGAAGATTTCTACGCTGACTTGCATAATATGTCTACCCCAAAAGGTATTGAATTTACGCGTTTGGGCTCAGGCGCTCAAAATATTATTGCTAAAAAAGAAAATTCTAATGACGGTGTTTGGGTCGCGTTTCCGTTAGAGGGAAGGATGACGATTAAAGAAGGAAGTCGCTCCTTTGAAGTAATACCAGGGGATTTAGTCTTTGGTGCTATGGGCTCTAAAACTTCATTAACGTTACATTCAAACTTTCGCCAACTGTTTGTCACAATACCTAACATCGCTTTTAATGCTCGTCTCATTGCTCCCCTACCGACTCATATGCTTCATTTACCCGGGCATTCAGGCCCTGCTCAAACGTTAGCAGCTATGCTCGTGTCACTAGCAAATAATTTAGAAAACCTTACAGAGGATCAACTTAGACCCATCGAATTATCGATCCCTGAATTTCTAATTGCAGCATTGTTTCCTGAAGCGGATACAAGATCTTTAGGTGGAGCCGCTGGTGTTAAAGCGGCATTATTGCACCGAATCTGCCAAGGCATTGAAGTCAGGCTTTCGAATCCTGATTTAAATTTAAATGAAGTGGCTCGCGAGCATAAGATATCACCTAGGTATTTACAAAAATTGTTCGAATCCGTCGACCAGAGCTTCAGTCGGTATATCCGTAATCGTCGTCTAGAACGCTGTAAAGAAGACTTGGACAGCCCGGTTCATGCGCAACTATCGATTTCAGAAATTTGCTTCCGTTGGGGGTTCAATGACTCAGCTTACTTTAGTCGATCTTTTCGAGACTACGCTAACGTTTCTCCAAGAGAGTATCGTAAAAGGTCAAAGCTCAAAGCAGCAAAAAAAGAAGATTTTCAACAAACAAGAGGCCGTCCATCAGGCGTTAGTACTAGTGTACAGCTAGATGAATTTGAAATACGAAGCAAGGTTTCTGCTCGTAAACTTCCGGAACAGCAACCCACACTAAAATGGGCCCAAGAGAAAGCGTCTGCAGTCCATCATTACATTCCAGTTAATAAGGATACTATTCACTGGGGGTATTTTGATAAAGAGTTACCCCCAGTGCTATATATGAACTCCCATGAAAAAGTAACCATAGAAACCTTAACTCATCATGCTTACGACGATTATGCTCGAATGATTAAAGATGACCCTGGTGCAGAAAGTGTATTCAAGTGGTCTGCAGACACCAAAAATGTAGACAGACGAGGGGCTGGTCCTACCGATGCGTCCATATTCGGGCGTGGGGCGGGAGAAGGGTTTGGCGTTCATGTTTGCACAGGACCAATATATATCAATGACGCTATGCCCGGTGACATAGTTGAGTTGCGGATACTTGATATTCAAACTCGGCATAATAACAGTGAACAATATAAAGGAAGAAGTTTTGGTTCCAACGCAGCCACTTTTTGGGGATTTCATTACAATGATCTACTCACGGAGCCGAAACCCAGAGAAGTGGTTACTATTTACGAAATAGATGAATCTGAAAAGCCGTTTTGTGCGCACGCAGTATATAACTACCGCTGGATACCTCAAATAGATCCATTTGGTGTTAGGCATGAGCGCATTGACTACCCAGGAGTTCCTGTCGACCATAGTAAAACGCAGAAAAACTTTGATATATTAAAAAATGTTGAAATTCCATTACGTCCACATTTCGGAACGATTGGCTTGGCTCCTAACCATGCCGGTTTGGTCGACTCAGTCCCCCCATCTAATCAAGGCGGAAATTTAGATAACTGGCGTTTAGGTAAAGGATCAAAAGTATTCCTCCCAGTTGCGGTGCAAGGAGGTTTGCTGTCGGTGGGAGATCCTCATGCTAGTCAAGGTGATTCAGAGCTATGTGGTACGGCTATTGAATGCTCTCTAACAGGGGAGTTTCAAGTCATCCTGCACAAACAGTGTGATCTTTTAGGACGACATTTTGATGTGGATTTCCCTATGATTGAGACAGAGGATGAGTGGGTTATTTTAGGCTTTAGTCATCCGAATTATTTAAAAGAGCTAGGCAATAACGCACAGAGCGACATCTACAATCAGTCCACTATTGATTTGGCTATGCGAGATGCATTTCGAAAAGCACGTCGTTTCTTGATGAACTCTCAGAATTTAAGTGAAGATGAAGCTATTTCATTATTGTCAGTAGCGGTAGATTTCGGTGTGACTCAAGTTGTTGACGGAAATTGGGGAGTACATGCCGTTATTCCCAAAGCAATCTTCACTAATTTGCGTGATTAAAAAAACAGACAAGATTAACGGGCGGGCTACCACTTATAAGAAAAGTGCTCAACTGCACAAATAGTCAAATACTTAGACGGATAACTACAAAAGTAAGGTTAACTAACTTGATAGTGTAATACCCAGCTGCAAAAACAATAATAAACAGAAGGGTTCACACTATGCGAAAAATAAATAAGCTAGTTAAATCGGTTTCGTTCGCTGCGGTTGTGATACATGGCTCTGGAAACCATTTGCTAGCGCAGGAAATGGTAGCCGCAGAGAATAGCCCTCAAAATACGGATTCAGATTTAATTGAGGTCATATCGATTAAGGCAAAACGCGATATTGCCGGATTCCTTGAGAGCCAACCTAGTAGCCTGCTTTTTGGTTTCGAGAAATCATTGTTAGAAACGCCACGGTCTGCAACATTCATCAGTGACGAAACCCTAAAAGCGTTTGGCGTAACGACAGTCGATGATCTTACGGCTGTTGCTCCAGGTACTTTTACAGCCTCATATTATGGCGTTGAAGGGGCGTTAAATGTCCGAGGAACTATGGCTGAAACGTACTTTCACGGTTTTAAACGAATTGAAAATAAAGGCACCTATCAAACACCAATTGGCTCGACTTCCAGAGTTGATATTCTAAGAGGACCACCTACAGCTAACTTTGGACCTGGTAAAATTGGCGGGCTGTTGAACCTTGAACCCAAGACGGCCAGGTTAAGTCAGGGAGGTGGTTTCTTGCCTGACCCCGTCGGCGAAGTGCAATTAACAGTAGGTTCGTATGATAAGAAAAATGCCAGCTTCCAGGTTGGTCTACCGGTTAATATTGGCGACGCCGAGGGTGGCATCTATACCTACGTAGAACTTGAAGATTCAGGAAGTTTTTATAATGGTATTACCCCTGAGCATCAAATGGTTCAAGTGACTGCTGATTTTGAGTTAGCCAATAACTGGAAGTTAGCTGCTGGTGTCATGTCGTATACGTCTCAGGGATATTTGCAAACTCCGGGATGGAATCGAGTAACACAAGATTTAATTGATAACGGGACTTACATCTCTGGGCGAGACACTGACCTAATCGATTCAAATGGGAATGGTCAAATGGAATGGGCTGAGCTATCAGCTCAAGACCCGACTTATTTCGCCAAATTAACCCACTATCCTGATTTTTATCTATATGCCGATGCCGATGTTGCAGCCTTAGATACAGGAGTTGGCACCACTCATTTATCACGTCGAGACGTGTATACCAGTGATAATGATTTTTCTGATACCTCGACGCTTACAGCCTATATCGATCTAATCAAAAATTATGACGATGACAGTAAACTTAAGCTTCAGTTGTTTGCCGATTATCTAGACAACCAACGTTTTGTTAGTTACGGCTTTCCCGCAGATTACTTAGCTAAAGCCGCAGAAGCAAGAGTGTCGTACATTAGCACTTTTGAAGCTAACGACTCTATCAGCGGTTCATATAATATTGGATTAAGCAGTCGATACTACGATGCACGTAAGAAGGAATCTTACAATGGTGGTCAAATAGCTATTAGCCGCAGAGATTTATCCGTCGGCGCTATGCCAAACGACATAATGGGCTCACCATTTAATTCCGATTTTTTCTGGGATTTGGACACACAGTCCACGTGGACCGATAACGCTGCATTCGCTATGTTGGATATAACCGCATTAGACATATGGAACCTTTCATTAAGCGCTCGATATGACTATTACGATTTGGAATCGACAGAAAACGGCGATCCTACCTACTCTTATGCTACAGAAACCGAGGCATCTGACAGTCAGGGAGACTTCACCTACAGTACGATGTTGTTATTAGATTTCGAATCTGGCATCCGTCCATACATTAGTTATGCAGAATCGTCCGCTATCGAATTCAGTCAAGCTGGCGAGGTTTCCCCAGACCTAATAGCAAATGGAGAGTGGTTATCAGAAGGGAAACTAATTGAAGGTGGTGTGAAGTTAGAACTATTTGAAGGTGTATTGACAGGATCAATAGCAGCTTATCAACAAGAAAGGACTGAACTGAGCACGGTTGGCGGCAGTACGGTGAACCGAACTAAGAGTGAAGGGGCTGAATTAGAGTTACGTATTCTTGCCAGTGAAAACTTGAGTTTCAGCTTAACCAGTAACAAGCAAAAAACGAAATATGTTGATGGTTTTAACAGTTATTACGTTATCAATCCTCGAGATATTGGACTAGATGATACTACTAACTATGGTGTGTCAGTAGCGGCTATCAGCTTTAATGACAGCCTCTATAACGCAACAGGTAGTGACTATTATTTGGGTGAATTGGAAGACAGTCGAATACCTGAATCCGTTACCAGCATTTACGCTACTTATGCTGGTGAAGCCGGCATGTTTGACCGCATAGGCTCGACTTGGGGAGTACGTCATGTTTCAGATTCGTCTGGCCTAGCTGAATTTGCAGTGAAGTATCCTAGCTATTGGTTAGTACAGGGAGCGTTTTTCGTCAATTACGACGACTGGTCATTCAGTTTAAATATAGACAATGTCCTCGATGAAACCTATTTCACCTCGTTACAAGATATATATGGTGATGTAGCAGTGTTGCCTGGTAAAGGTCGAGAATGGCGAATATCCGTCAATTATAATTTTTAACAACCAGCAATTGAAAATAACTCAATTTATAAATATAAAAAACTTGGAGACGTTATGAGTAAGTTAACCGCTGTTAAACAAGCGCGTTTCGTGCTGTGTGCTTTTAGTCTCGGTTTTTTTGTGATCACCGCGGCAACATTTACTTCCCTTGGCGTGATTTTACCCTCCATGGTCGCGGAGCTGAATTGGGACTGGACAACTGCAGGTCTAGGCTTCACATGCCTAGGCATTGCATGTGGCCTAAGTAGTTACTTACCCACCATAACAATTAGCAAGTGGGGCCTACCATTAACGTTAATAGCCGGCCTCATTTTGCTCGCTACGGGTTTTTTGATGTTGTTTATGACGGCAAGCCCAATCTCCTATTTCTGGGGGTGTATATTAGTTGGAACAGGCTACAGCTTTGTTGGCTCAGTGCCAGGAACTTACGTTATCACCCACTTTTTTAAAAAGCACTCTACTGCGTTTGGTTTCTATTACACAGTAGGAGGCTTAGGAGGCGTAGTAGGACCAATAGTTGTTTGGTTAGCAACTGATATGTTAGGAAACTGGCGCTACCATTGGTTAGTGATGCTGGGAGCGATCATTATTTCTGTAAGTATTATGCTTATCTCACTTCTTTTCACCGACTCGCAACGATTAAGAAAGCCACCTGAGCATAGAAAAGTCGAGACAGAGAATCAACGAGTTTACGAAACAGAACAAGTATGGACCTTTAAACGTGCAGTTAGAACACCTCAATATCTGTTGTTAGCAGCCGCCTATTCAACCGTTTTATTTGTGGGAATTACCGTAAATAGCTTTTCGGTGTCACATTTAACTGAAGTCGGAATTTCATTTGCACTAGCCAGCACTTTACTTTCAGCAGAAGCTTTCTGTAATGCTCTTTCTCGAATATTTGGAGGGTTTATTGGCGAATACTTCGAACCCAAAATAATGTTGCAAATAGCCTTAATATTACTTGCGGGCGGTATGTTTGCCCTTAGTTTTGGGCAATCTCTAATGGCACTAGGTTTTTACTCTTTTGCCATTGGTTTTGGGTTTGGCTTAACATTTTTATCTTGTACCGTTTTACTGGTGCGTTATTTCGGTACAGGTCCTTATTTACGCCTATTTTCATTAATGAATCTAGGCGCTACCGTAGCATCTGCCGCACCATTACTTAGCGGTTATTTGAAAGATGAAACAGGTAGCTTTGTTCCACCGTTTTTAATGATCGGCATCATACCAATCTTCATTTTTGTAGGCATAAGCTTTATGCGCCCACCAAGATTGGAACAGCAAAAAAAAGCCAAACCACAAATATCTAATCCATCTATTAATAAACTACTTGTCACAAAAGAATGTGAATTAGTAACTGTCGTGAAGGAGTAATTTCAATGACTACCTATAACAAAGAATTTGGTGTATTTTTGCCCATCGCAAGCGGTGGCTGGATTGTGTCGGAGAACACTCCCCCACTCGATGCATCATACAAACAAAATAAAAATGCAGCCATGATTGCCGACCAATATAAAATGGACTTCATTATGTCGATGGCCAAATGGCGTGGCTATGGAGGCAAAACAGAGCATTGGGGCACATCATTAGAATCCATAACTATGATGGCTGGAATAGCAGAAGCCACTAGCCACGCTAAAATTATTGCCACAGTTCATACCTTGTTGATGAATCCAGGTGCCATCGCCAAAATGTTTGCCACCTTAGACCAAATATCAGACGGACGTGCTGGCTTAAACATTGTTTCCGGTTCCTTCAGAGATGAGCTCAATCAAATGGGTGCCTGGCGAGATGATGTCGACCACGATGAGCGTTATGTCTACGCTCAAGAATGGACCGACCTCGTGCATAAGTTGTGGAAAGAAGACCACGTAAATTACGAAGGTAAATACTTCAAATTTGAAGATTGTGTATCACAACCTAAACCCGCAAAAAAACCATTTACCGTTTGTGCTGGTCAGTCTGAGCGTGGATTACGTTTCTCTGTGAAAAATACAGACGCATGTTTTGTGGGTGGAAAGAACGAAGAAGAAACCTTAAGCATTACCCGTATGGCTCGTAAAATAGCAGATGAACTAGAAACATCAGTGAAGTGTTATTGCATGGCCATATTAATTATTGAAGATACCGAAGAAGAAGCACAAGCCAAAGCCAAATATTATAGAGAAGGAAAAGATGCTGGTGCAGTTGATGGCATGATGCGCTCTTATGGTATTGATCCAGCACTTAAAGACAATGCCATGGTGATTAGATCCCAAGGTGCATTTATGAGTCGAGAATTAGTAGGAACCATTGAATCAGTCAAAACACAATTAATAGAACTGATAGATAAGACTGAAATGGATGGTGTAATGATTATTTTTGATGATTACGAAAAAGGTTTACACAAGTTTGGACAACACATTCTTCCTGATTTAAGGGCGCACTATGGCTGATATAGCCTCCTCCCAGCTAACGGAGCTACAAGCTACTTGGATAGCTCCTGCACGCACCGCATTATGTATTATTGATGTGCAGCATGATTTTGCGAGTCCGGATGGTTTATTAGGTCAGTTTGGATTGAATATTGATGGGGTGCAACCTGCGGTGAAAAACTGTATGCACCTAATAGATAGCGCTCGAACAGCTGGTGTTCCCATCTATTTTATTGGGCTAAAAACCACAGCACAAACTGACTCTCCGGCCTGGCGCCAGTGGATGAGCCGCCAGGGCAGAGATCCTGAAATTGAAAGTGCGATTTGCCGTCAAGATACAAAGGGGATGGACTTTTATATGGTTCATCCACAACTTACGGATACTATTATTTACAAAACCCGTTATAGCGCATTCTTTGGGACCGAATTTGACAAGCAGTTAACCCAAGCAAAGATCGACACTCTGGTATTTTGTGGCTTAACCACTGAATGTTGTGTTGAATCGAGTGTCAGAGATGCTTTTCATCATGACTACCACGGAATTGTCGCAACTGACGCATGCGCGGCTTACGAGCCACAAGTGCACAACGCGAGCTTATGCGCCATGGCAATCAACTTTGCGTTATTGAGTGATACACAAAAAATTTGTTCAATGTGGGAGAAAGTAACATGACTAGCCCTCTATATCCTTCAGATACAAAAGTGGCCTACACCATCACTGATGAAGACTTAGAAAAAATTAAAGAGGCAATCGACATTGACGAGCTCACCGAGTTAGCCTTAACCTTAAGCAATATCCCCAGCCAATCAAGATACGAAGCCGAATCGGCAGCCTTTGTATTTGATTGGTTGCAAACAAATGGCTTTAAAACTCGTCAATGCGGCGCCACACCAGAGCGCCAAAATATTATTGGCGAGTATGGCGGTACAGGCACAGGTAAAAATCTGTTATTCACTGCGCATTTAGATACAGAAAGCCCAAGTGATGATCCCCACATCAACCAACATAGATTCTCACAGCAAACTTTGAGTAACCCTGAGTGGAAAAAATGCTGGCTTGAAGACGGAAAATTTCACGGTTTCCCTATTTATAATGATCGTGGACCTATGAGTTGTTTTTTAATCGCAGCCAAAGCCCTTAAGAAAGCAGGATTCGATTTAGCTGGAAAACTCTACCTAACTGCCTGCCCCGGCGAAATAGGCCCAGAACCTATGGAACAATGGCAAGGTGTTGATTACCTAGGAAAAGACATTGGCGCAAATTACCTTTTTCATCATGGTGGTGTGATTGCTGACTATGCCATTGCTGCAGAAGGGTGTGATTGGGGGGTAACATGGCAAGGTTGTGGTTACGTACTTTATCGCATTCAGATATTGGGAGAAGGAGTATTCACACCTATCCTAGAAACCCCTAGTGATGTAAACAAACATCCGAACCCAATTTATAAATTAGGTGCTGTGATAGATGCCCTACATGGTTGGTCGCAGCAATATGAGCAAAATAATCATTATAAAACTGCCGGTGGAATTTCAATTCCTAAGGTCCAAATAGATGCAATAAAAGCAGGTTCTCCCTTGTCATTTGGTGCAGGAACCGATGTCTGCTCTGTCTATATTGATGTGGGACTCACACCTCAACAAACCGCAGCCCAGTCATATCACGAGCTAAAACAAGTGATGTCGGGATTAGATATTGACGGCTACGAGATTGAACCTATGGTAGTTCGTAATGGCTATGAAGCTAATCCTGATACTGTATCACCGTTAGTTAAGTCTATTTGTGATGCGACAACGGCCGTTAACGGCGAACCCATTAAACTAGCTCACCCAGCCTACTCCAGTATGTGGCGTGATCATAACGTGTTTAATATGCAACGCGTGCCCGCTGTGACCACTGGCATGCCTAGATTTGCAGCAACACCAGAAGATTTAGTAAAAAGCGCACTTATCTACGCATTAACTGCTCTGTCTGTTTGCGGCAAGCAATAGCCTTAAAATTAGAGAATTACCCCATGAAAACCTCATTATTAGAATCTGTCGACACGTTACAAATACAACCTTTAAAAGATGAGTTCGGCGCACATATACAAAATATTGACCTAAAAACGGCTGATGACGTAACTCTTGCAAAAGTGGTAGAAGCGTTTCGTTTACACGGCGCTATCTTACTCCGAAATCAAAGCATGGAACCTGACGACCTCATGCGCTTTATCAGTGCCTTTGGTGAGCCTGAGCTACATACACAAAAAAATTATTGCCTACCGGGTTATCCGCATATTTTTAAACTATCAAATATGCTTGATGAGAATGGTAAGCCTCTTGGTGCCCATAATGATGGTGTTGGTTGGCATACCGATTATTCTTACAAAAAAGAACCTGTAATGTGCACTATGCTATATGCGCTGACTGTGCCTGATGAAGGCGGAGAAACCTTGTTAGCTGACCAAGTAGCCGCTTATGAAGATTTACCTGACGCTAAAAAAGCCCAGCTCGATCCTCTTAAAATTCATCACTCTTATATTCATTTCATCGAAAACCGTGAATTTAATAGTTATGAAATAAGCGACGAAATTCGCCATGCTAACCCAGATGTTATTCACCCTATGATACGTGTACACCCTGCAGATGGTCGTAAAGCTTTATGGATAAGTACCGGCACGGTTAAACACATAATTGGCATGCAAGATGACGATGCCATGAAGCTCGTTAATGAACTAGTAGAATATGTTACCCAACCCAAGTACGTATATGCCCATACATGGCAAAAAGGTGATGTATTAATGTGGGATAACCGCTGTACTTTACATACAGGCTCACTGTATGACGATACAAAATACGACAGAATGGCGCATAGGTTATGGGTTAAGGGGGAAGCCCCAATATCAGTAACAGATTCAGTAACTTGAGAAGGTGCTTATTAATTAATGAGTATTAGATACCAGTGTCACAGTACACTGGTATCATTCGCTATCTATTCTTGGGTAAAATGAGCTGGTATTTGGGGATCTTCACCGCCTTTCACCCATAGGATAATTTCATTTCCCCAAGGGTCTCGAAATGCTGAATTAATACCATTAAATTCAGCCCAAAAATGGTCTTTCCATAAAACAGTCGCACCAAGAGCTATGGCTCGCTCTAATACCGCCTCAATGCTGTCGTCGTCACTAATTAATATCCAAACACGAGCTTTACGTCCATCGGTAGCAATAGACCGCGGCTCAACGCCTGCGGGGTTAGGATGAGGACGCACATTTTCCGCCTTATGAATACCTAAATGAAAATTACCTATAGAGGTATCATTACCTTCACTATCGCGCATCACTCCACCCGGCACTAAGCGGTGGAAAATTCCCATTGGTCTCGGATCGTTTTCCCAACCAAATACATCCGCATAAAACTCACCTGCAGCGGCAGGATCATCAGCAGATAAGTCGACAAAGATAAGTGTATTAGGGTAACTCATAGATTAATCCTTCCAGTTTATAAATTATCACAATAATGAATTACTCTATTTTACATACTTTCATTTATATGCCCTTTAGCTTGATTTCAAGCAATTTCCTTTACAAAAACATCTAACATAATCATATCCACTAACGAGATTAGTAACACCACTAAGGTCATAGATACTGCCATGCCTCAGCTATACAAATCCGGAATACACTATTACAAATGTGGTATGGACTTGTTCGAATTACACGATGAAAACCTGTTTCAGTACGACTTAATTAGTCCATCAAATGACAATGCTAATCTCATGTCCTGCATGGATGATATTAATGCCAGATACGGTCGCTCAACGGTCCAAATGACCGTTAAACGCTTCGAACGAAAGTCCGCAATGCGACGGGAGTTACTCTCATTGCAAGACACCACCAAGAGGAGCGATATTCCAAAAATCATTTGCTAGTTTGCGCACTAAAACCAACTAGCAACTGAAAGGTTAGTCTTTATGCTTATCGCCGGGGTTTGATTTCTCTGGATAGCGAATAACCAACATTGTACCGGCAACTAATATTGCCAGCGGGATAAGTAAAATAAGTTCTTCGTACATGGCATGCTCCTACCGGTTGCATTCTGGTCAAATGTTAAGTATCGATTTAATTAATATTATTGAGAAATACAACTTAGTTAAAGTTGTAATAAAGAGAAGGTATACCTTCGTCGGCTTGTAGAAAAGAAAATGGGTTGACGGTTTAGTGCCAGAAGCCGAAGTTACCATTAAAGAAGCCGATGGTCGCAAATGGCACATTCTCATCTGATAACAAAACTTAAATTTAATCATTCCGCTATTTTAGCTAAACAACCTAAACCAATAGTATCCAAACTCGTTCACTCTAACGCCCTCATTTCGAGACTAGCCAAACAATATATTGCAGGAAAATTTGCAGGATTACGTAGGTAATTACTATGTATAAAAATTTATAAATTTGAATTTCAGACACAAAAAAACGACTCAAAGTCGACTTGTGTATCTCTCTGCGTAGACAACAAAGAGATGTTACCAGTGGGTGAAACGGGATTTTTTAGCTGCGCAGCAGCGCCCCGATGAACGACCAGACATGGATGTATGGGCTGGGTGCCGATCATCAGGGATGTGTTATCTATTTACCCTATACATCCGAGAATCCAAATCCCAGACACAAAAAAACCGACTCAAGGTCGGTTTGTGTATCTCTTTGGTAGACAACAAAGAGATGGTACCAGT
>TARA_R110002167_G_scaffold10446_1_pt1 | contig 17894 bp, 13 predicted proteins | sample TARA_R110002167 | Tara Oceans TARA_R110002167 (sample SAMEA4398238) | marine metagenome | biome: Polar Biome; feature: [MES] marine water layer (ENVO:01000295) within the mesopelagic zone...; material: water (ENVO:00002006), including particulate matter (ENVO:01000060) such as...... | reverse complement strand
TTAATATCTATAAGCGGATTGTTTTGATTGTCATTCGCTTTAGATAGATCATTTGTTTTGTTTACTTTGATATCTGTGTCCATTTCATAATGCTCCTGTCAATAAGTTTATGCGTTGGATCTATGCTCATTGAATGCAACACATAGGTACGGTTTGCAGTGTGACAATAGGCATGGGCGCTTAGTATCATCGTTGTCATGATTTGCATGTGGTAATTTAAGCCACAAGTATCAGTAGCTTCTTATGCCGCCTGTTAAGCTATTGTTTTATTGGTGTTTTGTATTTGTTGCCAGGTTGGTAGGCTGTCCCGATGGGTTTCCTACGCGTTAATCAAACCGACGATAATCGATCGAATAATGCTGCGTGCACATAGATCGCTTGCTCTGGTTTGCATACCACATACCAGTGGCTACGGCTTTTCATGAGTATTCCTCAGGGCTGCTCTTGTTTAGCGCTGATGCGCCTGCTTGGCGCTGATGTTGTCCCAGCGACAGTTTTTGCAACAGACGGTAGAGGGTTACCCGTGACACCCCGAGTAGTTTTGCAGAGTTAGTCACACTTTGCTGGCAGCAGCTCATCGCCAGTTGAATGCTCTGGCGCTCTGCATCGGCTCTTGCATCCGCTAAAGTAGGAATTTTTTGTGCAATAAGTGATGGGTCTAGCTGTAGGTCTTCGGCTTCAATGAGCTCCCGTTCACTCATCACTACGGCGCGCTCAATTTTGTTGATCAGTTCTCTAACATTACCGGGCCAGTGATAGGCGTGCATACGCTCTAATGCATCGCTGCTGAACCCTCTTATTTTATGCTTGGAGTGGGTATAAAACTTATTTAAAAAGTAATGTGCTAGCGGGGCGATATCCTCTTTTCTGTCACGTAGTGGCGGGAGATGCAGGCTCAATACGTGTAAGCGATAATACAGATCTTCGCGAAAATCTCCTGTGGTTATCGCCTTTTCCAGATTCCTATGGGTAGCGGTGATGACCCGTACATCGATCGTTATCGGGGTGTTACTGCCCACCCGGGTTATTTTTTTATCCTGCAGGAAGCGCAGCAGATTAACTTGTTGCTCCAGTGGCAGGTCACCAATCTCATCCAGAAAAATTGTGCCGTTATGAGCCGCTTCAATACTGCCTATATGGCGTTTATGGGCACCGCTAAAGGCTCCTTTTTCATGACCAAAGAGTTCTGATTGGATTAATCCTGCGGCAATCGCACCGCAGTTGACCGCAATAAAGGGGCCGTCTTTTCGTGGTGATTCGTTATGGATGGCATAGGCGACTAACTCTTTTCCGGTACCGCTCTCACCGCTTACCATGACCGATGCATCGACACTGGCGACCTTGTCGATATCTCTAAAGATACTGAGCATGGCTGGGCTGACCGCGACCATTTTGTAACCATTAACGGGTTCCGCGGCATGGCTTAGGTAAGCGCGGCGTGAGTCTGCCATGCCGAAGGCGTGTCCAAGGCTGTTAAGGAGTCGGTCTTTATCGGTAGGCAGGGTGTGATAGTCGCTGAAGTAGTTGACAATCAAGCGTTGGGTCTCGGTGCGTGCCAGTAGCTCGGGTGGAATCATACCGACCCATTCGAGCGATTGTGCCTGGGAAAGTAATTGCTCAAATTGCGCTAGCTGACCGTTAAGCTCGGACTCACCGATATAGACCAAACCCACATTGGCCGCTTTCGCTCTGATATAGGCCGCCGCCTGCTCTATAGAATCGGCTTTTAATTGCTGCCAGCCTGTTGCAGCAATGAGATCGTGAGGCAGGTGACATTTCCCAGTGGTGTCGAGACAGACTAGCGTCCTGCTTTCCATAATTTAAAATCCAGTATCGTCCAAGGTGCTCGGAAATAAAATCCGATCTCTTACTCCAGGCGTCTTCGTTTTAGTCCGTTATTATTTTTGAGAAGCGATCTGTTCCTTGTTGATATACGACGGCAGCTGAATCAGAGCCAGCTCTTGAATAGCCAAGCGTAGCCTCTGCATGGACCCGCAATCTGTGTAGCGGTTTATTTCATAAATGATACAAAGCAATCCAGTTTGGATGATTCTGACCAGTACGCAGAAGGCTTAATATCCTCATTTCAATGATTCGCTTGTGGTGGTTTGGGCCATAAAAGCAATAGTGCTGGATTCGTCGGTTGCCCATTTCTATACTGGACTACTGTTATAAAACAGAGGCTGCTGCTGAGTGAGGTGACAGAGGATCTTGTCGATACAGCTAACTACTAAAGGGTCACGCATGGCGCGCCGTAAAACCACTGCTTTGGAGAAGCAAACAGCCGTTGTCCTGTCACCGACCTCTTCTGGATCTGATCAGATCCAGCGCTTTCCTGTGGTGGGTGTAGGCGCCTCTGCTGGCGGGCTTGAGGCTTTTTCTCGGCTGCTGTCGGGGTTTCCTGCCGATAGCGGGCTGGCGTTTATCCTGGTTCCGCACCTCGATCCTAAACATAAAAGCCTGATGGTCGAGCTGCTGGCAAGGCAAACAGCCCTCTGCATTAAAGAGGCAGTTGAGGGTGCCGAGATTGAGGTTGACCATATCTATGTTATCCCCCCCAATAGCGTTTTAACTGTCTCCCGGGGTTGCCTGCACCTCGATTCGCCTGCGGCGACCCTCAGGGCCAAGACGGCTATAGATCCGCTGCTTTGTTCGCTGGCTGAGGCGCTTGGGGAGCGCTCGATCGGGGTGATTCTGTCGGGCACGGGTAGCCACGGCTCAGCGGGTATCAAGCAGATCAAGTTTGCCGGAGGACTGACTCTGGCTCAGTCACCCGATACTGCTGGCTTTGAGCAGATGCCGAGAAATGCCATCGCCACGGGCGCGGTTGATTTCGTTTTGACCCCCGAACAGATGACAGAAACATTGCTCAGTTATGTCCGCAGCCCTAAGGCTACGTTGGGCCAGAATACCCTGGTCGATGCCCCGGATGACAGCACGCCCCTAGCAAGGATCATGGCGCTGTTGCATGCGGAGACGAAGCTCGATTATCGTTCGTATCGTAAAAGTATGATCCTGCGCCGTATCTACAGGCGCATGAGTTTGGCCTCTATAGACCAGTTGGCGGATTACCTGCAACTGCTGCTAGATCAGCCTGCAGAGCTGAGTGCGTTGAATAAGGATTTGTTGATCAATGTCTCAGCCTTTTTCAGAGAACCCCAGGCTTTAGCCATCGTTCAGCAGCAGATCATCACCGAGCTGGTCGAACGCGCTTCACCTGAAAGCCCGGTGCGTATCTGGATTCCAGGCTGTGCTACAGGCGAAGAGGCCTGGACCCTGGCGATGCTGATGCAGGAGGGATTTGAAGCCGCGCATAAATCACCGCAGCTGCAGATCTTTGCTACCGATGTAGATACCAGCGCACTTAATCTGGGCCGGCGAGGTATCTACCCAGCCAGCATTACTCAAGAAGTTTCAACAGAACGTCTGCAGCGGTTTTTTATTAAACAGTTGGAGGGTGAGTATAAGATCGCTGATAGTCTGAGAAGTTACGTTGTTTTCGCCCCTCAGAACCTGCTCGGAGATCCGCCTTTTTCGCAATTAGACGTCATCAGTTGTCAGAATTTATTGATCTATTTAGAGCAAGAAGCGCAACGAAAAATCATTGCGCTGTTTCATTTCGGACTCAAGGAGCACGGTTACCTGATCCTGGGTCCCTCGGAGTCGCTCCGGGATGATGATAATCAGTTTAAGACGCTTTCCCGTAAATGGCGGATCTTTCAGCGGCAGGGGTCTCGTCCTGGTCGTCTGTTGGCGTTGCCTAAAGTTGTAGGTGCAATGCAAAAATTACCGAACTATCCGCAACGCTTGGATTTCAGCTCACGTCAGGGTGTAGCCGCGTTGATGCATCAAGTCCTGCTCAGGGACTATACCCCAGCCTCGATTTTGATCGATCGGCATCAAGAGGCGCTCTGTTTTCATGGCCCCACGGCTGACTATCTGGAGATCCCAGCCGGTGAGCCAACCCGGAATCTGCTGGCGATGGTTCGGCAGGGGTTGCGGACCCGGCTTAGATCGGCGATACATCGCGCCCTGGTCGAGCAGCAGGAGGTGGTTTTTAGCGATGCCCGCGTCGCTCGTCAGGGGCAGTATTACCCCTGCACCCTGAAGGTTGTACCTGTTGCCGACCCAGGATCGGATCGAGATCTGCTGCTGGTGACCTTTGTCGATCGTCCCTCACTGGATAAGCTAATCCCCGCGGAGGATACGATACTTGATGACAGCATTATCCAGCAGCTGGAACATGAGCTGAAAGTGACTCGCGAGGATCTGCATAGCAATATCGAAGCCTTGGAGCTGGCGAATGAAGAGTTGAAGGCATCCAACGAAGAAGCGATGTCGATGAATGAGGAGATGCAGTCGACCAATGAGGAGCTGGAGACCTCAGGCGAGGAGCTGCAGTCGCTCAATGAAGAGCTGATCAATAGCAACAACCAGTTGCAGGAAAAAATTGAGGAGCTGACGCAGAGCAATGACAACATCGCTAATTTGCTTGTCAGCAGCGATATAGGCACGCTTTTTCTTGATCAGCAGTTACGGATCAAACTCTTTACTCCACCGATGCAGGCGCTGTTGAATCTGCTTGACCGGGATATAGGGCGTCCCCTGTCGGATTTTGGCCTCAAGTTAAATGACAAGCGTTTAATGACCGATTGTCAGCGGGTACTGGATCAGTTGAGTGCCATAGAAACAGAGGTCGTTGCCGATAGCGGGAAGTGTTATCTCAGGCGTATTCGGCCCTATCGAACCCAGACTAACCGCATCGATGGTCTGGTTATCACCTTCGTCGATATCACTGCTCGACGGGTCGCAGATGCCGAGAAACGACGCTTGGCGCAGGTGTTGGAGGACTCCAATGACGCTGTAATTGTGCATGACCTAGACGGCACTATCCAGGCCTGGAACCAGGGTGCGACTCAGCTCTACGGCTATTCTGAAACTGAAATGCTGGGCAGCCATGTCCGTCAACTCATTCCCGAGTCAGCTGTCGTGGACAGGGAACCGTTGATCCGTGGTCTTGTCCGTGAGTCTAAAAGCCACTCTGTGGAAACGACGCGTCAGCACCAGGACGGTCACCTGCTGACAGTTTGGGCCACCTTGACCGCTGTTTTTGACGATGCCGGTCGGGTTGTCGCTATCGCCACCACCGAGCGGGATATCAGCGCTATTAAGCAGCTTGAGCAGGAATTAAGAGCGCTCAATAATTCCCTCGAACAGAAGGTCCAAGCGCGCACTCAGGAGCGCCGTGCGGCGATCGATAGCCTGATGGCAATGTACCGGGCGGCCCCGGTAGGTCTGTGCATGCTGGACGCTGAACTTAGATTCCAGAGTGTTAATGACCGGCTTGCCGACAAGCTGTTGCAGGGGGTCGCTGCGGCGGATGTCGTCGGCCAATCCATACAGGACGTTGCGCCTGACCTGGGTAAGGTTCTGGTCCCTCTGTTGCAACAGGCGCTACAGAATGCCGGACCTATCAGCGATGTTGAATTGCAGCTGCCGTTAGCAGGGGAACCCAGTACCCTGTTATGTTACTGCCAACCGATCTATACAGTCGCGGGTGGGCTGGAGGGGATCAGTGTCGCGTTGCAGGATATCACCGAGCGCAAAGCGACCGAGCAGGCGCTTAAAGAGAAAGAGGAGCATGTGACCGCTATTCTCAATACCGCCGTGGATGCGATTATCAGTATCGATAAAAAGGGTTTGATCGAACTGTTCAACCCCGCCGCAGAGAAGATGTTTGGCTATTCCGCCGAGGAGGCGCTGGGGCAGAATGTTTCGCTGTTGATGCCCCCACCGCATAGGGCTCAGCATCAGGCACATCTGGCGGGTTATAGTCGCAATAACAGACGCTCGGGTATGGTAGGTAAGACCCGTGAGTTGATCGCTACCCGGAGCGACGGCAGCTGTTTTCCGATCAGTCTTTCTGTCGGTGAGGTGGATCACCGACAGAGTTATACCGGCGTTATTCGTGACCTGTCGCAGAATCGTGCGCTGCAGCTTCAATTGCTGTCGATTGCAGAACAGACCCAGCGACAGATCGGGCTTGCCCTGCACGATGATATCGGCCAGGAGATGACGGGGTTGACGTTAAAGGCAGAGACGCTCTGTCAACAGCTTCAGGATGCTGAGGGTATTAAGAGCGCCGAACGGGGTTACGCGACCAGCATCGTTTCCAGCCTCGACCGTACCCGGAAAAAAATTCGCATTTTGTCGCATGGATTGATCCCTGTTGCAGTGGATGCTAATGGGTTGACCCAGGCGCTCGAGGCATTGGTTGAAGAGGCCAATGATAGCTTAGGTTTTGATTGCCGTTTTAGCGCCGGAGCCAATACCGCGGTGGATGATCCTGAGGTCTCGACCCAGTTGTACCATATTGCTCAGGAAGCGATCGGAAATGCGATGCGGCATAGCCAGGGGCAGCATATTTGGGTGACATTAAAACGCGAGAGCCGCGGAATGACGCTGGTTGTGGAGGATGATGGTCAGGGTCTATCGAACAAGGCCGGATCTGACACCGGTTCTGGATTTAGTATTATGCAATACCGAGCCAGTATGATCGATGCGCAGTTAAACATCGTAAACAGTAAAACGGGGGGGCTTAAAATTATCTGTTGCCTTCTTAATGGAGAAGACCATGCCAGGAATGCTGCAAAAAAAGGCACCAAAGATCTGTAAGGTACTTATCGTCGATGACCATCCGGCGGTCCGTGAAGGATTGTCGATGCGGATCAATCAGCAGCCGGATATGAACGTCTGCGCTGAGGCGGGCGGTGTTCAGGAGGCGTTGCAGCTGTTAACCCAGATTCAGCCCGATGTCGCCGTGGTTGATATCTCGTTAAAAGACGGCAATGGTATCGATCTGATCAAGCGGATCAAGGCCGATAAGAATCCGCTACGGATTCTGGTCTGGTCGATGCACGCAGAAAGCCTCTATGCCGAAAGAGCGATCCGGGCCGGTGCGCTGGGGTACATCAACAAAGAGCAGACCACCGGGCAATTAGTTGAAGCGATTCGCAGTGTCAGCCGCAATGAACTCTACCTGAGTAGCGACGCCACTAAGCTGATTCTGCAACGGGGTCTTACAGAGAATGGGGAGATGCTGGGGGATCCGGTGAATACGCTCTCTAATCGTGAGTTGGAGGTTTTTAAGATGATCGGAAATGGCTTGTCGACCTCGAAGATCGCTTCAACGCTCAATATCAGCGTCCATACAGTCGAGACTCACCGGCAGCGAATAAAGACCAAGCTGGGTTATAAAACCGCCACAGAGTTGACCTCTAGAGCCGCTCGTTGGATTCTGGAGGAGAACTGAGGCGGCGCACCTTTATAGACCTCTGCCGCCTTAGTGCGGATTTCGGCAGCTATCGCCAGTACTCTCGAAGGTCAGTACTCTCGAAGATATTAGGCGAAGATAGTATTAGGCGGAGATTTTTTGCATCGCTGTGCGGCTAACACCGACCCGGCAACCATAAACAGCCACTTCACCTTTCCAGCGCATCCAGGTGATGAATTGACTGAGGGGTTCGAGCTTTTTGGCCAAATAGGAAGGAGCGTCTTCGCTACCCTGGTCAAAGGCACCCATCGCTTGCAAGTCACGGGCTATGCGACGGTCATCGGCAGCGATGCCTGTATAAACGCGATTGTTCATGGTTGGCTTTCCTGTGAGTTTATGCAGATTCGACCAGTATAATTTCATCTTGTGTATTGCACAAATACTTTTCCAACTTTAGTCTAATGCCGTTGCGATTAATGGCGACGGGCGCCTGTCTGGTAAGATGCAGAAGGCGCGCATATATAGCGTAATGTTGCATTTTTCTGTTTTAAAGTATTTACGGGGTTTGCTTCAAGAAGTGCTCGGCTTGGCGGTCGATCAGGGTCTGGTAGTCGCTATTCAGGGCAGAAACCAGATAGGTGTCATCGTCAAACTTACGGTATTTGGCATTGCCGAGGAGTCGTTCTTGCAACGTGGGGGTCTGGTAGAGCGCTTTATGGGTGATAAGGTCGTTATCCTGAATATGGTCGCTCAGTAGTAGAGCATCCTCGGCGAGCGTATCGAAGCTTGCTGTGGGTCCGCAGAGAATAACCAGTTTCATATTCAGTGCCGGGGAGAAACTGCGGATTGCCTGGGCATTGATACCACGGTATAACGCGTTAAACAGCTGGGCAGCGCAGAGCGCATTGATGCCGTGACTCTGATCGTTAGATAACGGTGAAAATCTAACCCCCCAATTTCCTAACGCATCTTCGGTAAATCCACCTTTATAGAGCCGTGCAACCTGCTCCAGTGCTTTGCGATAACGCTCTAGCAGTAGTTCGCGCTCGTTCGCTGTTAGGGTATCGCTGCCACCGACGTGATGATTGACGTAGAGCAGATAGCCTTGCTCGCTGGGCGTCGCTTGACTGTTTTTTAGTGAGGGTTCTGGCTTGGAGGGGACATCGATACGCCCAGCTGTCGTTACTGCTTTTTCTGCAGTGATCGTCTCCGATTGGATTTCAGCTGCTGGTTGCACTTCGCCGGCGTTCAGGTTGGCGCTCAGGTTGGCGAAAGTGGTTGGGGTCGCTGTCGGGGTTTGGTCGGTTGTAAGGGTAAGCACGTTGTCGGTAGCGCTGGCATCTGCTGTTAGTCGTTCACTCGTGTTGGTTTCTAAGACGATTGCCTGGCCATCGGCTCCATATGAAGTTGTTTCGATGGAGTCATGCTGCGATTCAAGTTCAAGTTCAGGCGCTGCAAAGCGGCTGTTGAGTCGTTCTGCGATCTGGCCCAGTTCGTCATGGCGCTGCTGATCAAGGGGGCTGATCAAGTCGCCTGTAGTCAGCTGTTCGGCAGCTGTGAGCAAGGCTTGGAGCGGACGGCTGAGGTGCTGTGTGTAGATAAAAATAGCTAGGAGTAGTAGTAAAATAGAGACTGCGCTCATCGCTGATGTCAGGGGTAGGGTTAGCGAATAGTCGTCTGCTTCCGGATTGAGGTGGATGCGAACAACCCCCAGTCTTGTTTGCTCACTCAAAATCGTCGTTTCTTGAAACAGCGTTGAAGGTTTACCCGCTTGCGCGAGGATGTTGCCTTTGCGGTCGATTACTTCCGCGCCGCTGATCTGGGGGGAGGTAGTTAGTTGTTGCAGGTTGATCGACAGGCTCAGTTCGTCACTCGCCAGGATCAGTGCTACCGAGCTAGAGGCTGTTTGCTGGCTGATGGCGGCGCCTAACGTCTGCAGTTGCTGTTCGGTGATCTGGTGTTGGTCCAGCTGAAAGGCGACCCGGATGATGATTAGGGCGAGTAGTATCACCAGGGCGATAGAGAGCCACAGCTTGGTAGCAAGGGTGATACCCTGAAGTAGTTTATCGGTCGCAGATGCGATACGCATTTCCATGATGGTGATTGCATCTCTTGGCTGGCTAGTCGGGCATCATACCAATTCGTCAATGGACGGTGTAGTTACCGAGTGCGTATTGGCAGACAAAGCAGGCCGAACAGGAGGAATTTGCCATGCATGGAGTTTGCCTGTCGGGTTATAATGCTGGAATTGTGGCTCCGATTGGATCGGAGTTACCTATTTAGATTAGACAGATCCTATTTAGACAGGTCATAGAGAGTAAAGATGAACGTCAAGCACTACATGGCTCAACTTGGAGCCCAGGCTCGTACTGCCTCGGCTCAGTTGGCACGTGCAAACACAGGCACCAAGAACGCCGCGTTACTGGCGATGGCAAAGGCGATTGACAGTTCACGCGCGTTCCTGCTCGAAGCGAACCGTATCGATCTTGATAATGGCCGTGCCAGCGGTCTGGACGCTGCGATGCTGGATCGACTCGAGCTAACCTCCGAACGTATCGATGCGATGATCGAGGGCTTGCGCCAGGTTGCCGCGCTAGCAGATCCCATCGGTGGCATTACCGATATGAACTTTATGCCGTCGGGAATTCAGGTCGGTAAGATGCGGGTTCCGCTCGGCGTTATTGGGATTATTTACGAGTCACGTCCCAACGTCACCGCTGAGGCGGCAAGTCTCTGTTTGAAGTCGGGTAATGCCACGATTCTGCGAGGTGGTTCCGAGGCGATTAACTCGAATCAGGCGATAGCGGCCTGTATCCGTACCGGTTTGCTGGAGGTTGGCCTGCCAGAAACCGCGGTCCAGGTGGTAGAGACGACGGATCGTGATGCTGTGGGTGAACTGATCACGATGCCTGAATATGTTGATGTGATCGTACCTCGTGGCGGCAAAGGGCTGATCGAAAGAGTCAGCCGGGATGCCAAGGTTGCGGTGATTAAGCATCTGGATGGCATCTGTCACGTCTATCTCGATGCGGAGGCCGATCCGAAGAAGGCGCTGGATATAGCGATCAATGCCAAGACCCATCGTTATGGAACCTGTAACACCATGGAAACGCTGTTGGTGAACGAATTGGTGGCCGATATTCTGCTGCCAGTGTTGGCCCGTGGTTATGCTGAAAAAGCGGTGGAGTTGCGTGGCTGTAGCAAAACCTGCGCGATTCTTGACGGCAGCATCGGCACTTTAACCGCTGCCACCGAGGAAGATTGGAGCACCGAATACCTAGCACCAATTCTGGCGGTGAAAGTGGTCGCGTCCATGGATGAGGCGATTGCCCATATCAACCGTTACGGCTCCCATCATACCGATGCGATCGTGACCGAGAACTACAGCCTGGGTCGGCGGTTCCTCACCGAGGTCGATTCCAGCTCGGTGATGATCAACGCCTCAACCCGTTTTGCCGATGGTTTTGAGTACGGTCTGGGTGCGGAGATCGGTATCTCTACCGACAAAATTCACGCTCGCGGCCCTGTAGGGCTCGAAGGTTTGACCTCACAAAAATATGTCGTTCTTGGTGATGGCCATATCCGTCAATAATGGGCTAAAAGAGCAGAGCATTCGTCCCTCTGCGGTCGCTATGCTGGGGGGGACTTTCGACCCGATTCATCATGGCCATCTGCGGTTGGCGATAGAGTTGCGTGATCGGCTGGGTTTTGATCAGGTCCGATTGTTGCCTTGCGCCCTGCCTGTGCACCGTGAATCCCCTGGCTGCAGTGCGCTGCAGCGGCTGGACATGGTGCGGCTGGCGGTAGGGCAGGAGCCGGGGCTGCTGGTTGATGACACGGAGGTCCGCGAAGATCGGCCCTCTTACAGTTACGACACGCTGCAGTCATTGCGCACTGAGTTGGGTTCGCAAAGAAGTTTGACCCTGGTGCTGGGTACGGATGCCTTTCTGCATCTGGACAGCTGGCACCGCTGGTCAGAACTGTTGCAGCTATGCCACATTTTAGTGGTGGTGCGTCCAGGCTGGCATCTGCCGGAGACGCACCCGATGAATCGCTGGCTTGAGCAGCATCGTGCCCTGGAGATCGACTCATTGCTTCAGCGCCCGGCTGGTGCTGTGTTGGTGCAGCAGTTGGCTTCGTTAGAAATTTCCGCTACGGCGATTCGAGAGCAGATTCGCAGTGGCCAATCTCCCCGTTTTTTATTACCCGACGTTGTCTGGAGTCATATTCGCCAGCAGGGTCTTTATTTGTCACCAGCAAGTGACTGTGCAAACCAACACTGAGCAAGTAAACATATGCAAACTGAACAATTGATTGAAGTAGTCCAAACCGCGCTGGACGCTATTAAGGCTCGAGATGTCGTGCTGCTGGACGTTCGTGGCAAGAGCAGTGTCACCGATTATATGCTCATCGCCAGCGGCTCCTCGAATCGCCATGTTAAGTCTATTGCTGATAGCGTCGCTGTTGAGGCGAAGAAAGTCGGTGTTACCCCCCTGGGTATCGAGGGGATGGAGACCGGCGAGTGGGCGCTGGTCGACCTGGTGGATGTAGTGGTGCATGTGATGCAACCGCATATTCGTGATCTCTATGATCTGGAAGGGTTGTGGGGGCTCGATGCGGCGCCGAGTGTCGAGGCCGGTAAGAAAACTGGCGAGCCCACGCGGGGCTAGTCCAGATGAAAATTCGATTGCTCTGCGTCGGTACGAAAATGCCAGGTTGGGTCGAGACCGGCTATAACGAATACGCTAAACGTTTGCCCGCCGAGATCACCCTGGAACTGCGTGAAATAGCCTTGGGTCACCGAGGTAAGGGCGCCGATATACGTCGCGCGATCAGCAGCGAAGGCGACGCTATGCTGGCAGCTATTCCCAAAGGGGATAGGGTTGTTGCATTGGATGTGCTCGGCAAGGCGGTCAGTACCGAGCAGTTATCGGAGCAACTCGCAGGCTGGCTGATGGACGGACAGAACCTGACATTGCTGGTGGGCGGCCCCGATGGTCTCGATCCTCGTTGCCTGGCGTTAGCCGATCGCCGCTGGTCGCTCTCTAAATTGACCTTGCCGCACCCGTTGGTACGGGTGCTGCTTTGCGAGCAGATCTATCGCGCCTGGACGATCTTGCAGGGGCATCCCTATCATAAGTAGCCTTACCTTCAGTGACGGGCCTTTTCAGATGGGCTGTTTTAGATGCGCTGTTTTAGCTGGACAGTTGGTCTGTTGGAATCCCGCACGTGTTAGCTCCTAAGCAGGTGCCATCGCGCCATGCGTAAACCTGTTGCCCTCAAGGATCATCAGCGGGAACGCCGTGCCTTTCAGTTCCGGGCTTTGGTGGCGTTTGCCCTGGTGGTGTTGCTGATGGCTGCGCTGGTTAGCCGGCTAGCCTATCTGCAGGTAAGCGAGCATGAGCGATATCGCTCACTGTCTGACCGCAATCGGATTCAGCTGCAACCGATACCGCCCAACCGTGGGTTGATCTACGACACCCAGGGACGGTTGCTGGCCGATAACCGCCCCAGTTCCAACCTAAGTCTGGTCAAAGAACGTATCGCCGATGTGGATGCAACCATCGCCGAATTGTCGGCTCTGATCGATATCAATGAGCGTGACTTAGAGGGGTTTGAGCGGCGCCTGAAGCAGCGTCGACGACCCTATGAGGCGGTGCCGCTAAGATTTAGGCTGACCGAAGAGGAGATAGCACGGATTGCGGTGAATTTTCACCGATTACCGGGGGTCCAGATCGATGCCGAGCTGATTCGCCACTACCCGCTAGGCACCTCGTTGGTCCATGCCTTGGGGTATGTTGGTCGCATCAATCAAAAAGAACTGGAACGGCTCGACGAGCAAAATTACAGCGGTACCAACCACATTGGCAAACTGGGTGTAGAGAAGTTTTATGAGGCGCAGCTGCACGGTACCGTCGGGGTGCAGCAGGTCGAGGCGAATGCACGCGGTCAGGTATTGCAGGTATTATCACGCCAGGATCCTATTCCAGGGCTAGATCTGACCCTCTATCTTGATCTGGAGTTGCAGCGGGCAGCAGAGCAGGCTTTGGGTGAATACAGGGGGGCGGTAGTGGCCTTGGATCCCAATACGGGCGGTATTCTGGCGTTGGTCAGTACACCCGGTTATGACCCCAATGCGTTTGTCTCTGGGATCAGTACCCGTGATTATCAGGCGTTGCAGCAGGATGAAGATCTGCCGTTGTTTAATCGTGCATTGCGGGGGCGTTATCCACCGGCTTCGACCATCAAGCCCTTTATCGGCTTGGCAGCTATTGACTCTGAAACCATAGGTTTGGGTCATAAGGTCTGGGATCCGGGTTGGTATCAGTTGACCGAGGGCGGACGCTTTTATCGTGACTGGAAACGTAACGGTCATGGTCGGGTGAACTTGCGCGATGCCATCACCGAATCCTGCGATGTATTTTTTTATGATATCGGTAATCGGATGGGCGTCGATCCGATGTCAGACTATCTGGGGCGGTTCGGCTTTGGCAAGGTCACCAGTCTGGATCTACCCGAGGCGCACGGCGCCTTTTTACCCTCGCGTGAGTGGAAGATGGCAGATCGCAGACGCTCTTGGTATCCGGGTGATTCGCTGAATCTGAGCATCGGCCAGGGTTTTTTGGTCTCTACGCCGCTGCAATTGGCGACGGCAACCATGGTGATCGCCAATCGCGGTAAGTGGATCAACCCACGGATGCTTAAGTCGATGTCAGGGCTAGATACTGAGGGGCTTGAATTTACTCTCGAGGTGCCCGATAGCAAGCGTCTTGATCAGGTTCAACTCAAACGTGACAGCTATTGGGACTACATCATTCGGTCGATGGAAAATGTGATGCACGGTGATTCCGGAACGGCGCGTCGTAGTGGCGCCAACAGTAGCTATCGAATCGCCGGAAAAACCGGCACTGCGCAGGTACTGGGGATCAAGCAGGATGAAAGATATGACGCGGATAAACTCGAAGAGCGGTACCGTGACCATGGTTTGTTCGTTGGCTTTGCTCCTGTCGATGATCCGAAAATTGTGATCGCGGTGATTGTAGAAAACGGCGGGGGTGGCAGCAGTGCGGCAGCTCCGGTGGCGAGACAGGTATTGGATCAATATTTACTGCGTGCGGATGGCTCTTTAAGGGATGAAGACTCTTTAGGGGTTGAAGACTCTTTAGGGGTTGAAGACTCTTTAGGGGTTGAGGGCTTTTTAGGAGCTGAGGGCTCTTTAAAAGCTAAGGGTGCTTTTGGCGCGGAGGGCTCTTTAGCTTCTATTCAGGGAATACGCCCGTAATGAATATTCGTGATTTTCAGCGCACCATGCCTGAAGCCCAGGTGTATTTCAGCCGTGGCCGTAGCTGGTGGTCGCACACCCATCTGGATGCGATCATGTTGTTACTACTGCTTGCGTTGGCAGGGTATGGGCTGTTTGTATTCTACAGCGCCTCAGGCCAAAGTGTTGCTGCGGTTCAGAAGCAGTTGCTGCGCTACGGGGTGGCTTTTGGCCTGATGCTAGTCATCGCCTGTACCCCACCACGTTGGTTCAGGCGCTGGGCTCCCTGGCTGTTTGTGGCCGGATTGATGACCCTGGTTGCGGTGATTTTGGTTGGCGTGGGTGCCAAGGGTGCGCAGCGCTGGCTGCAGCTGCCTGGGTTGCCTCGGTTTCAGCCCTCAGAGCTGATGAAGCTGATCGTCCCTATGACGCTGGCCTGGTACTTTTCCGATAAGGCTTTGCCGCCGACGCTCGCGCATGCGCTCAAGGTGCTGGTTATTCTGTTGATCCCGACCCTGCTGATTGCCAAGCAACCCGATCTGGGGACGGCTCTGTTGATCGCGTCCAGTGGTGTTTTTGTGCTGTTGTTATCGGGTCTTTACTGGCGCTATATCCTCGGCGCAGCGCTATTGGCCGGAGCCTCTGTGCCCCTGGTATGGATGCTGATGCGTGATTACCAGAAGCAGCGGGTGCTGACCTTTCTTAATCCAGAGAGTGACCCGCTGGGTTCCGGGTGGAATATTATCCAATCCAAGACGGCTATAGGTTCAGGGGGGATCCACGGCAAGGGCTGGCTGAACGGCACCCAGTCACAGTTGGATTTTTTACCCGAGAGCCATACCGATTTTATTATCGCGGTACTGGCCGAAGAGCTCGGACTTATTGGTGTGCTGATCCTGCTGGCGATCTATCTGTGTATCATCGCTCGGGGCCTTTATATCGCCAGTCAGGCACAGGATACATTTGGCCGGCTGTTGGCCGGCAGCCTGACGCTAACCTTCTTTGTCTATGTGTTTGTCAATATAGGTATGGTTAGCGGTATTCTGCCGGTAGTCGGTGTACCCTTGCCCCTGGTCAGTTTTGGAGGGACCTCTTTGGTGACCCTGCTGGCAGGTTTTGGTCTTATTATGTCGATCCATAGTCACCGAACTATGATTAATCGTTAGCGGTACCGGTGCTTTAATACAACAGCTCCGGTAGCACAGGATTAGATTGAACCTAGCGCGGCTACTGTGGACTAAGCCACAGCCTATTAACCCCTGGAGTCTCAGCTACATGTTGCTATCAACCCCTTGGATGCGTGCCATTGTCAGCGGATTATTATTTTCCATACCCTGCTTAACCATGCCTCGCTTAGCCATGGCTGCAGAGTCTGAGAAGGGGGGCTATGCAGACCACCCTAAAGCATCGGCCTTTATTGACAAAATGGTTGCTAAAGGAATGGATCGGGGCTTTGTCACTGGGCTGGTTGCCGACGCTAAGCCGCAGCAATCGATTCTCGAAGCGATTGCACGGCCTGCGGAGAAACGTCTTGATTGGGGTGGCTACCGGAAAATCTTTTTGGGTCAGAGTCGGATCGATCAGGGTGTTGAATTTTGGAATACCCATCAACAGACACTGGATCGGGCCAGTACAGAATTTGGCGTAGCTCCCGAGGTGATCGTTGCCATTATTGGTGTGGAGACCCGTTACGGGCGTCAGGCCGGTAGTTACCGGGTTATCGACGCCCTGGCGACTCTGGCTTTCGACTACCCGCCCCGCAGTACCTTCTTTAGCGGTCAGCTGGGTGAGTTTATGCAACTGTTGCAAGAACAGAAGCTTGATCCTAAAACGCTTAAGGGGTCCTATGCCGGTGCGATGGGGTATGGTCAATTTATCCCCAGTAGTTACCGCCACTATGCGGTCGACTTCGATCGTGACGGGACCACCGATATCCTAACCAATCCGGTAGATGCGATCGGCAGTGTGGCTAATTATTTTAAACAGCATGGCTGGCGCAACGGTGAGGCCGTAACCCTGCCCGTGTCATTGAATGCCTCGGTAGCCAAGTCTGTCGATGAGGTGCCCTGGAGCAGCGCCTTGAAACCGGTCGAAACGGTGGCTTACTGGCGGAACAAAGGGCTCAACATCGACGCTGTTCAGGCTAACGAAAGGGTTGCGACCGCGATGCGACACAGCGCAGATGGCGTTGACCAATATTGGCTTGGGTTGCATAACTTTTATGTGATTACGCGTTACAACCACAGCAGTCTTTATGCGATGGCGGTGCATCAGCTGAGTCAGGCAATTGTAGAAAAGCGCTCTGCTGAGCAAGTGGCCGGGAAAGACTGAACGCGGTGAATCAAGCAGCCGCCCGGCTAGAAATAAAGAGTCACTAAGCATTGAAATTGATCCTTTTACTGATACCTATACTGTTGCTATCGGCGTGCTCGACAACCAAGAGCCCACCGTCACGTTACAGTATTGAGCATGATCATGGCCCGAGTGCCGAGATGGATCTCTCGCATGTCGAAGATGCGATACCCACGGGCGAAGCCAAAAGTCGGGGAGGTAATCGATCCCCTTATAAGGTGTTTGGGAAACAGTACTGGGTGCTGGATACCAATGAGGGTTATCGAGAGCAGGGGATCGCGTCCTGGTACGGAAAAAAGTTTCACGGTCACAAGACCTCCAATGGTGAGGTCTACGACATGTATGGGATGAGTGCTGCGCATAAATCACTGCAGTTGCCGAGTTTTGTGCGCATAACCAACCTCGATAACGACAAGCAGGTCGTGGTTAGGGTCAATGATCGGGGGCCCTTTCATGACGAGCGCCTGATCGATCTTTCCTATGCAGCGGCGTATAAGCTAGAGATGTTGCAGCAGGGTACTGCGAGGGTTGAAATAGAGGTTCTCAACGGTGCCAGTTTACGACCTGCGGCGGCAGCACTGGCCTCGGTGACAGCACCTCAAAAAGTAGCCTTAGAGCCGAGCAGCCGTTTTATTCAGGTAGGCGCGTTTTCTTCCTGGAGTTCGGCGCAGAGCGTTAAGACCCGGGTAGGATTATTGCTGCGTGAGCAGCGGGTCAGTATCAGCAGATCGGCAGCGCAAGCTGTTCTGTACCGAGTGCGTATCGGGCCTTTACCCGCGCAGGGCGCTACTGTTGAGACGCTGCAGTCACAACTGCTTGCAGCGGGCTTCGGTGATACCCAGGTATTGGACTTGCCCTGACCCATTCGCTACATTAACGCCAACGTTATTATTAGAACGTTTTAATTAACCAATAGTAGAGTCAAGATGAGAGTTTCCTCCACCCTTAGCAGTTTTGTTTCCCGTGCCTGTACCACCGTTATCTGTTGGTGCGCGCTGAGTTCATCCG